>JAEHJW020001676.1_pt1 | contig 67655 bp, 83 predicted proteins | sample 9271431 | NCBI WGS metagenome assembly JAEHJW02 | reverse complement strand
ATCCTGATATCCGATGATCGTCATAATAAGATATCCATATCCTGATATCCGATGATCGTCATAATAAGATATCCATATCCTGATATCCGATGATCGTCATAATAAGATATCCATATCCTGATATCCCTTAAAAATAAATTCAAATAATTTGCAGAAAAGACTTGACAAACCCAAAAAGTCGAGTTATCGTGTACATAGTGGTTAGCAGTACAGGCTGATGCGATTTTGCGGAGCCAAACAGGAGAGTGTTATGGTAGGAATTATTGTTATATTAGCAGCTTGCACATTATCAGCTTTGGTTATTACGAGAGCCATTTTTAGAGTGCGCCAAATTATTTACAAATAACTGCAAAAAAAGACTTGACAAATTCTAAAATATGAGTTAAGCTTATACACAGTTAAAGAAAGCAGTAAACCGAAGCGCTTTTGCCGAGGTAAAATATAGGAGTAGTAGATTATGAATACATTATCAAGTAACAAAAATTTGGGCGATTTTCTTATCGGTATGCAAAAAAAATGCAGGGGAGAGGAACGCAGTTATGAGCGCGACGGAATCAAAGGTATATACGTAACTATGAGTGTTGATCAAGAAAACGCACGGTATTATGCGAGTAAGCGATCTAACACAGTTATCCTTGACTTACTCGATGATTTAGATTGATCTGGGGAAAATCGATCTGGGGAGTGATCTGGGTATTCCGACCACTCCCACCCCTTAAAAAATGGCAGGCAAAAAATGGCAGGCAAAAATAATTTTAGATAATACTCAGAAAAGACTTGACAAATTCTAAAATATGAGTTAAGCTTATACACAGTTAAAGAAAGCAGTAAACCGAAGCGCTTTTGCCGAGGTAAAACAGGAGTAGTAGATTATGGATACAATGAAAAAAGTAGAAGATGCAATTCAAACACTATCTGAATCACACCGTGGCTTATTTATCAATACTGATAGGTTATTCAGAAGTCCGTCTGTTGATATACACAACAAACAGATGATATGTGAGTTACTCTTATTAAAATTCAACATTGGTACGCCAGAGTTAAAAAGCTCGTTGATGGATATGATAGAGGAAACTAACCCGACATACGATACAATAACCTTTTTGATTAGTGTGTTATTGCTGCAACAAGAAAGGCTCAGCGTCAACTAACGGTATCAATGGATGGTCTGGGGAAAATCGATCTGGGTATCCCGACCGATGACCCCCACCCTATGAAAAAAAATGGCAGTCAAAAATAATTTTAGATAATACGCAGAAAAGACTTGACAAACACAAAAATATGAGTTAAGCTTATACACAGTTAAAGAAAAGGAGTATTACAATGAGTAAATCACCCTACGCGTTATTAACTCTCGCGGATATCGAGTTAATTCTTGAAAATAAGGGATTCTGTGGATGTTATCATCTGCTGACAGCGGTCAATGATCTGCTTGATTCTTATGCAGAGAGAACGGCAATGAGACAGAAAAAAGGCGGTAATTATAATTATCAGCACGTTACTAATGCGACACTGTTGAGTTTAATTAAGCAAAGATATCCCGAAAATTCACGGTATCACCCGCCATATAGCCAGATTTAAATATGGCCAGATTTAAAGGAGTTTGGATGGGGAAAATCAATCTTGAAAAATCCATTGATGACCCCCACCCCTTGAAAAAAAAAGACTTGACAAAAAGTAAAAACGATGTTATACTAGTCAATAGTAGCACAAAGTAGTAAGCCGAAGCACTTTCGCGGAGGTTAAACGAGGAGAAGTATATGAGTACAGCAATAGAACAGGTTAGTTGGGCAAAAGGTCAAGTAAGTCGTATCGGTATACATTCAAAAACTTTCGTGATATCGGTATCCGATGGTGTGATCGAATTGAGTAAAGATTTGCACACGTTAGCGAATGTACGGTATATACGAAGAAAATTAATCGCAAGTATCGCACTTAGCAGATATACACCAGATTCTGAAAGTTATGTGAATCGTGTAGCAACAAGAGAAATGCAGGTTTTAGCAATGTTTAATGCAGCAAAAGAACTCTCTGATGCAGATTATAAGTCACGAATTAGCTGAAATCAAGGTGTAACAGTAGTATAACCACGCCAGATTCGCTCTTGAGTCTGGCACAGAGGAGGAGAGGTTTATGTATACAATCAATCGCGGTTATGTCGATTACGAACAATCGATGTTGTCAGTGCCAGAAAGTTTTCGAATCGGTAAGCGCGTCACACATAACAAAAATACAGAGTATGTCATTGAATTTAATGGATGTCTATATAAGATTCGTGCATACGAAACGGAAATTTTAGAATGCTCAGACGTCGATGTTTTCGAGTTTTCAGAAGCGGTGAATGGTGCAGAGCGTTTCAGAATTGGTGCGGTATTGATAAATGTTGTCTTTTCAAAAGCTGTTAATGATGTTATACTACACGACAAAATTGACGCGGTTAGCGAGCGATTTCTTGAAGAAAATGCAAGTTATGATGATGCAAGTTATGTCAAAATGTTAGCGCTGGACGCGGAAAAAAAAGGTTGTAAGCGTGAATTTCTGGATACAGTCAATGAATCTTGGGGTATGACGCGAGACGCGGTTGAATCGCTAATGTCCATAGATCTTGACTGATGTAAAAAAAAAAACACTTGACAAAATCTAAAATCGATGTTAGTGTTATTTACAGTTAGTTAGTTAGTAGTAGTAAGCCGAAGCACTTTCGCGGAGGTTAAAAAATAGGAGAAGTAAAATGGATACACAAAAATTCAGTGAGTTAGTTGTTGCACAAGTGTGCACAGGCGTTCACGCGGTAAGTGTTGAGTTCGACAGTCGAGGTGAGGATGCTGATGAAGATGCATATCTGATGGTAAAATATGCAGATCGGTTTTACAGCATATTAATGCAGAAGTATGACGAGGTTTACAAAATTGCAGATTGCGCTGATACGGACGACTATGTTAGCTTGTTAAACGCGGTTCTGATAGATGTTAGCAATGCAGACGAGGATGATGTTAGTTTAGCATTACAGAAACGGCTTGAGACAGAGTTGTTTAAGATTCGAGCGGTCGAGGGTTATGTTGGTGGGGTTATATACAACTAAGATCAGTCTGGGCTGGTGGATGTAATGTTCGCCAGCCTTTTCTATGTCTGATAAAAAGATATTCGGGTCTTAATACACGATTATAGGACAGATTCAGGAGCTTGTATGGTTATAGAAAAACTAACTTGCGTTTTAAGGCCCTTTGCAAGCGTTTCTGTTGGTCAAAAGTCTTGACGGGTATGGTTATAACGACTTGACAAGAATCGTGGCCGTGTGTTAAAATCGCGTGTGGGTAGGGACTTTATCGCCGTTATTGAATGGGAATCATTATTATTTAGATTTAGATTTGGGCTGACTTAAAAAGATATTCAAGTCTTAATATAAGATTATCGGGTTATAGGATAAATTCTTTGAATGGGAATCATTATTATTTAGATTCGCGATAACCAGTCATCCAAAAATCGAAGATCAAAAGACATTCATATCTTAATATACGGTTATCTGATTATAGGATAGATTCTTTGAATGGGAATCATTATTATTTAGATTCGCGATAACCAGTCAAAATCGGTATGAAAAAGGGGATTTGCGTTTTAATGGCATTTCTAAGCGTTTCTGTCGATAATAAGTAGTTCATAGTAGTCAGACACTCTTATGGGTTAAAACACGCCACACCGATTGATTAAACGCATTATGTCAAGCGATTGCTGGTATCTCGTCTGTGTCGGACTGATATGGTGATTCTGGCCATCGAGTCTTGCAAAATCTCCGAAAAATGGGGTTTTCATCGTTTTTCAGCAAAAATTGGCATCAAAAAGTGATAAATTAAGGATTTCTGACCATTTCTTGTTTATTTTTGCAATGGCTTTTTGTTTAATAAAGAGGTATTCAGTAATAATGGCATTTAGGTTAGGTTTTACAGGCATTTTAGATATTATGCAGTTGTGCTATTAACTCAACTGTTTTATCAGTTATGCGTGCGTTTATTTGCGAGTTGTTTAGCTCGTCGTAAAGGTACATTATAGTTTAGCTTTTATTCTTGATAAACAGATAGATATATTATCGAATACAACATTGAATACCATCAGTTTTAGTATAAGATTGTTATGCCGGAATGAATGGTTCATCTTTGGGTTTAATGTGGTTTGGCTGGTAATATTAAAATTAGGTTTTACAGGATTATGGTTAGCTTATCTGCTAATTTTTGGGAAAACTCAAACTGGTAAAATCAAAAACAGACCCCCTACCCCTATGAATTTGTGGAAACTTAAACTGGCAAAATCAAAACAGTCCACCCCGCCCCTATAAAAAAAAGACTTGACAAAACATAAAATGTATGGTAGGCTTAGATACAGTTAATGAAAAGGAGAAGTGCGATGAGTAAAGAAAAGAAAATGAGCATAGGGTTTAAGGATGATGAAGATTTTATGATTGAAAGTCGTCATCATTATGAGGTTTTATGTAGCGAATCTTGGGTTGTATTAAACGAGTGTTATGGTTTAGGGACAGATGTGTTTGGCAATACAGCAATACGATGGGGAAATCAGACAGGAGTGGCTCGTGAAGTGTGGGATGTTATCCGAAAACCTTTGGGTGATTATTTGAAAGCTCGGCTTGAAAACAGGAAGCATTTGTGGGGAGTTTTGCCGAAAGTTGCTGGCGAGAAAAGTATGCTGGAACGTCTCTTGGGAAAGGAAGTCGCTCTGTTGTTTTATGCACTTGAGGGTTATGAATGTGAGTTTGAAATAACGGAAATTATCGATGTGTTTCAGCGGTGGACGGGTATATATTATTCGATGAAATGGGCATACTGTAATGAAATTTTAGCATCGGCTGATTTGGCAATGGATGATCAGTTATGGAGAAAGGCTATTAAGGTAGCACTTGGCGGGCGTATTTTAAATGAGAAAGTGCTCAGAGTTACTGGAAATAGTATGAGAATGATATAACTTAACAGGAGATTATATGGATAACCAAATTCTGAAAATCGAAAATCGGTTAAATGAGGTTATCCAAGATCTAAATAAAGCCAGAAATGAATTAAAAAAGGTGGGTTTTATGAGTTTAAACGGAATTCCTCGTCTGTCTGCTGATATGAATGTAAGTAAACTATCGGAAAGAACTAAAGAAATGATTGTGAGCGGATTGTTTGATAATCATTTATATAAAAGAGCGCCTACAAAATATCAAAAATATACCGGAGAAGGGGATAGTCTTGTGATACTTCATTTTGTGGACAGTGATTCGTATTACCCATATAGGGTATTCGATAACGGTCAAATCTATCATATAAACAATCTTCAGTTAGAAACATATTATACCATTCTTACGGTAAAAGAGGTTGAAAAACTGAAACAACAAATACTTAGGATGCTTGGGATAAGATATTATCTTAAAAAAAGTATAACTTACGTTAATATTAAAAAGGGCATAACTCACGTTAAAAATAGTATTGCTAAGCTGTTATATAAAGATTTTGTAATCCTCACGGATGAGGAGAAAGAGGTTATACGACAAGAAATGCAGGTTATAAGAAATGACTTGACAAAATATAAAAAATGAGTTACGTTATACACACCATTTGGGTAAATTTAATAGACGGAAGTCATAAGAGAGGATATTATGAATACAGCAGCTGAACAAGTGAATTGGGCAAAAGGAAAAGTGAGTCGAGTTGGCAGATTTTCAAAAAATTTTGTAATTTCGACACCATCTCGTTTGCTTGAATTCAGTAGGGATTCCTACACTTTTGCAGAGGTGCGGTATTTGCGAAGAAAGTTAATTGCGAGTATAGCGCTTAATAGATATACTCCAGTTTCTGAAGAATGTGTAAATCGTGTAGCAAGAAAAGAAATGCAAGTCTTGGACATTTTCAAACGAGCAAAAGAACTTTTTGATGCAGATTCTCAAGTAGATTGTTTTACATTAGCGGTTGATAGGGAAGTAAAAAATGAATATTAACGAGTATTTTATTAAATGGGATACAGAAGATTTTGATGGGGTTACTTATTATCAGTCAAGGATCACCTTGTATGAGAACGTTATAAATCAGCTTAAAAATCCGATAGAAATGATAAAACACGCTTTTGACAGACTTTTGGTTCACAATATAACACTGGCGTATGAGAATGACCAAGTTTTTTGGATGTTTAAGCGTTTAGATAAATCTGTGGATTACGAGTTAAAACTAAAAGCTAATGTAGTAAAACGAGACGATTTCAAAGATAGAGAGCTTGTGGAAAGTATATTAATCGATATTCAGGATGACGACTTTACCGTTGAATCTTTTACGGATGGCGGGAAGTACAAATCAATGCTTTTGGCAAGGTTAGCAAGTAGAATAAACAAAGAAGGGTTAACTAAAAACAGTATGGTGTATAGTCGTGAGGCACGGTTTTCTGGAGGTTCTGTAGATGATACGGTAACGATTATGAACGAGGTTTTTATTAAAGGTGTCAGGTAGCTGTGTCAGACAATTTATAGGTTAAAGGAGTTGGTTATGAACACTAATAAGATATACAACAATGATATTGAGGATCGGAAATTGGCTTTGTTAAGAATTCTTGGTGCTGGTTATCAGTATGGGTTAAAGGACAAAATTCTTGAGTTTAACAATAACGTAAGAATTTCTGATGTTTGTTATAACGATTACAAGAATTCTGAAAGGCTTACTCAAGAAAGCAAGGATCATATGTTAATTGAGTTGTTGCAAAATGCGTATAACCAAGGATGTATTACGTTAATCACCACGTCGCATATTTATGGTTATAATGTTGTTGTGTTTGCGAGCATGCTGGTTGTAAAGCGTGATTTAATGTTAGATGACGGTTGCTGGGGAAGTCTTGCGGATAGCATATTCATTGTTATGGAATCGGTGGTTTTCAGTATAGAGGATTGTATTTTACGGGGTGAGTATGCTCAGGGTGGCGATTTTAAATTGGTGCCAGCATTCTTATATAGAATTTTAGGTAAACTCGCAACGAGACTTGTGGATGATAAACTAATTGCATATAAAATTCAGTATAACAAGGGTGATGGTTTTGGTGGTGGCACAACAGATGTAAGCGCGAGTCTGTTAAGCATAAAGCCGAATAATGAAATAATGAGCAACTGGATAGAGCGTTCCATAAATTTATAATCATAATTGTTGGTGGAATAAATGACTTGACTTTTTCTAAAACTTATGGTATTCTTTTTAGCATAAGGATTGAGGGTACCGTTATGGATAAGGATTATGCAGTTTGGAATATTATAGCTGTTAAAGATAAGCGCCTGTTGAGTGGTTATTCGGAAGGGGATCGATTATATGATCCACATCTCGTGGTTAACTTAGTTTGTGTTAAAGGTATGGATATCGGTTATGAAAAAGAATTTAACAATGTTGTACTGATGTATAACGCCCCTTTGGAGATCTGGATAACCACCTCAGTTTCGGTAAAAGATATTAGTTTTGGTAGGTTGAAGCATTACAGCAAGGAATTTTCAGATTTTCGTAAGTCTGGAAGTTTAGATAAGTGGTTTACAGTAGCTTACGATTCTAATGGTTACGCTCAGGTTGTAAGATATAATGGTAAGCCAAAATGAAAAGTAATCAAAAGTTAGATATGGAATTTGAGGATAAACTTAAAGTGTTTCTTGATTATTGTGATGCTGTTATAGAGTCACATGAGAATGGCGTAGAATTTTTTAATGAAGAGTATATTGCAACAGCGCTTGATGATAATTATGTAATAAGTGATATAAAAGAGAATTTTCGCAAAACAAGATAAGGGGTGGTTTATGGAGTTATTAAGAAAGAGTTTGTCGGACACGGAGGATGCTGTTATGGTTAACACACTCGGAGGTCATCTTGATGGTGATAAGCTCAGAGTTGTTATTATAAAAAAGGGTTCTGTTTATAAAAAGGTTGATGGCGATTCTGTTATTAAAAAAGTGTATGAGATTGCCCACAGAATTCGAGTTCGTTCTGGTGATGTTCGCGTTCTTGAAAAAAGTCCGGAATACAAATTATGTAAAAAAGAGTTTCTTGCGGTATAATAAAGGAGAAGTGTGATGAGTGAAGTATTAATGTTAGAAAAGTATTACACGGGACATTACCCGACACCAGATGAAATCAAGGAAGAATTTAGGATTCAGAATCTTGATGTGCATTCGGCATCTAATTTAATTCACGTTAAACCGAATGTTTTGATGAAATATTTGAAGGGTGAATTAAGGATGCCAGCAAATATATGGGAGCTGTTGTGGATGAAGGGTTATATGCAAAAGATTGGAGATGTGTTATATGCTGAAACACAGAAACCATATGATCCAAAAAATGTTATGCCAGATGAGGATATTGATGCAATAATGTTAAAACATCCAAGCCCACTATTCAGGGATTGCTTTAGAAATTATATCAAGTTATGCTTCTGATAGCTCTGGTGTTATTGTTAATCTTTTTTAGAAAATCACCACTGGTCAACTTTTTAACGGTTATGGTGGTTTTTTATGTCGCGTTAATGGTCGTCTGTTATATTGCAAGTATCGGATTCTTTAACTGGCTTTTTAACTAATTTGACCAGTTTAGCACTGATAAAGCTAATGGCATAAACAAACCACAAAACCACGATAAAGGCGATCAGTGTGATCATAAAGAGTGTTAAACTTAATGATTTCATAGGGTTATCCTTCATCGTGATTTTGTGGTTTGTTTGGGTTTATTTCGGTTTGTCATCAGTATTTATAATTTCGCCATCTATTACAATTTTATTGAAGCTGAGCAATTCTGGTGGCCATTCAGAATACGGGATACCAGAATTAATAAATTCTTGGCTGCGCATAATTAGATCAATTTTGTTGTGCGTGGTGTTGCTCGTGCTGGTTATACTAATTTCAGTCTTTGCGTCAGGTTTATCTTGCCACTCACCTTTAGCTTTTAAGACGAACTTCATAGCTTCAAAATCGACACCACTCATCGCCAGATCGATCATTTTACCGGAAACCACGGCAACGGTATCCGATAGTCCTCTCTGAAGGTGAATTTCAATGAGTGGATCTTGTTCACAATACCTATTGAATGTTGATAATGATAAAAAACATTTTGCAGCAATAGATGCTTTACTCATACCCAAGCGACCAAAATCTTCCAATTCTTCATAAGTATATGGTATGAACTTCGATGCGTTGGTTTCGGTAGTAAGATCAACGGTATCTTCAAGTTTTGTAAGCTCACCAGTCAACGGATCGATAAACTTACCTACAAGCTTCTTTATAACTGGGTCTAACGATAACGTCTCAGGCTCTACTTGTTGAGCTAAAACACGATCTTTAGAGTTTTTTAAGTCAACCAGTTCTACATCGGGTTTGACGTTGACCTGACTGTTGGGTATGGTTTGTTTGGCTTTTGACGATTTGGTTGTTTTAGGCATAACTTTGCTCTTTTGTTAAATTGGTGTATGGCATATTATAGTTTATTTTTGGTGGGTAGTCAATAGAGGTGGATTGGTGTATGGTTAAGTGTCCGGTTAAATGTCCAAATGGTGGTCAGTGATTAGCTGATGATTGGATGACAGTGAGTGATGTTCAAGTTTAACTCTGTAGAAAAAAGTTGGTTTGGCTGAATGAGAATGATTCTTATTTAGGTTTGGCTGAATGATAAATAAGAATGGTTATTCTGAAAATATATTATCATCCTCGCCAGATAATTTGTTTTTCTTAGCAATAATTTCGCTGATGATTTTAATAATTTCGAGCTTATTTTTTGGAGAAATAGAAGATTTACCGAGTTTTTTGAAACGATCAGTATTAATGTGTTTATTTGTATGTTGTTTGTTTTTTAGTTTTAGAGATCCCATAATTAACCTTCAAGTATAAAAAACACAGGAAAACTATCAGAATCTTAAAGGAAACCATCTTAAAAAGAGAAAAACAGAAAGAGTATATCTTTTTTTCTCTTTTGATTCCGAATAATGAGCTTTAAACGAAGAAATCTTGGTCATCGGAGCACGTGTCCTCTCCATAAGAATCACCTTTAAGCTTTTCAGAAGAATTGATTGCATCGAATAGTTTAATAATGAAGGCATCAGGATTAAAACAATCAGTCGGCATATATGGAAAATCCAAATCAGCTAACCCATTAGTGTTAAAATCAAAATCCCCAGCAGAGGTATTTAACCCAGATGTTTTAGACCCAGAGGTGTTTAATCCACTTGTACCATAACCAGAAGTATTACCAAAACAAGGGGTATCAAATATAAGTTTTACACATTCATCCAGTTTGGCAGTATTAATGCCAGCCTGAACCTCCATACGAATAAGATCTCCAGCACCATTCGGTTTATTATCACCATCGGGTATGCCAAAATTATCAAACCACTCTGTTTTAATGGTATTATTATCGGTCAATCGTATAACATACAACACCTTATCCATAAACCCATTATTATCAGCACTGATAGGTGTATTAAGATTATATATTAGCTCAAAAACGACAGTCTTATTTACAAAGACGGCCCCAGAACTTATAATATGATCAAACAAAATATCCAAAGTACGGAATTTACGGATAGGGTGTTCTTTTGGAATATTCAATCCAAGACTCTCATTAAGTGAACACCAATCAACAATGGAATCGTCAGGTATATAGCTTTTAAGGATGTTAGGATTAAAGGATGCCATATAAAACAAATTATGATAAAGCTCGGTAAACTGTTCGGTGTTTGGGAAGTCGTCCACATTGTCAGGATTTAAGATGGACCGATCTGCAATGAGATGGACTTCTTGGACACCGTAAGTTGATGGTCCATACATCGGAACGGATGTGCAATTACTGATTGGATCAATATTATCCAACAAAGAATAACCTATGATTAAGTTAAACGGATTATTGGTTATCACCAGTGTTCTGTTTTTTGTGTGGACATCTTTTATAGTTTTGTAATCGATCATAAATAATCACCTTTTTCAAGTTTAAAAGTATAAACGAATACGAAGGAAAAGTCAAGTGTTTTTATATTAAAAAGATATTGTAAGTTTTATTGAATTGTGGATTTTTGAAAAAGAGACAGAAAAAGGGTGAACCCTGTCGCTAAATGTAGAGATTTTTTAAGATAGATCTCCTCTCTCCCTTAATCGTGCGGTTTTGACAGAACCTGGGTGAACGAGCCAATTTTAGTTTTTTTCAAGACAACTGGCAGTCTCGTAAGGTTTTGTTATCGTCCAAGCCTTCAAATTTGATCTTTACAACAAGAGTGCTTATTACTAAGCGTTCTCCCCGTTAACCAAGGCTTGCATTAGCGTACCTTTCTTTAACTATGAACAGTATTACATACTTTTGAGAAAAAGTCAAGCCCTAATTGATCTAAATCGGTATATATTTTTATAAATAATTGAATCGGAGCACAAAAAAACAGCCAGCCCTCGAGATGAAAAAAGTCGGAGAGTGATAAAACACCGACACAATAAGCAAAACCGAAAATTAACCACTCTCCGACTCTCCGAACCACTCTCCAGCTTTTTAGTTCGTCGGAGAGTCTTTTTATCCCTAACAGTTAAGTCTTTCATTTTAACACTCTCCGACTCTCCGAGAATAAAGTGTTCTAAGTAGAAAGGATATCTAAAAAGGTTTTTCATCCATAAAAAGACCGAAGTATCTTATTTACTTTTTACCACTTTATGCAAAATAAATGCAGAAAAACCAAAATTATTTTCAAATCTGGGCTGATTTTTTTTCTTATATAAAGGTAGTATGGGAAACTGTGGAGAGTCGGAGAGTGGAATCTGAAAAATACCCCACAAAAACAGACTAACACAATGATTACAATACTCTTTTGAAATCTGAAAATTCTGAAAAAAGCTGGAGAGTGATTTTACCAAAAACGCCATAACATTATGATTCATATAAGAAATATTGCGAAAAAAGTCGGAGAGTGGTTAATTAATCACGAAGTTCCTATAAATATCGACAACCCGTTGATTTATTTGAAAATAAGTCGGAGAGTGGCTCATACACTTTACCACGAACATTTTAGTTTAATTAATAAAATCAATGACATCATCTTATTTTCTTTGAAATTTAACCAATCTTAAAATATTCAACCATAAGTTTTATTGACTGGTGAAATCCCGACCTGAAATTCAAGATAGCATAAAAGTAGTTGACAAAATCTAAAAATAAGTGTATTGTATTCTTTATGCGCTGTTAGCTCAACTGGATAGAGCGCAAGTCTACGAAACTTGAGGTTGCTGGTTCGAATCCGGTACCGCGCACCAAATATACACTGTTGGCTGATTGGCACAGGCGTACGTCTGCAAAACGTATCTAAGTGGGTTCGATTCCCACACAGTGTTCCAAAATTAAACCTAATCTCGACTATTAATAAAAAGACTTGACAAAATCTAAAATTGATAGTATAGTGATTTTACATTAAAACAAAGGAGCAGTAAAATGTTAAAAAAGAATGTAGTTGAGCATTTCGGCGGATACCCAAAGGTTGCATCAATTTGTGGGATAAGTCGACAAGCCGTTCACGTATGGACAGATGTTTTAAAAAGGGGTACCGAAGATAGATTATTGGCTGGTATGGTTTTAAGGGCATATAGCGATGGAGATGATTTAGAGACTACCGTTAAAGAGTTTTTAGAACTTAAGAATAAAGAAGTATAACTCGTCGTATCAAAAGGAGAAGTATAATGTTTAATTTTATGTTAGGAAAAAGTATCACCGATTCTGTGTTAACACCGCATACTGGATGGGAAGAATTCGTTTCATTATGCGAGAATAGCCTTTGCATAGAAGATAAGTTTGATTCCGAAGTTTATGTTGCTGGAGAGTTTACCGACGGTATTCGTAACACGGACAACTTGGTCAATCGATCTGCCATAGTTCTTGATTTGGATAAAGGTTCCTTTACATTCAAAGAGATCATTACTAAGTTGGACTCATACCTAAATTCGGATTATGTAACCTACTCCACCTATAGCAACGATGACTTCCAGAGTAAATGCCGTATAGTAATACCCCTTGAAAATCCTGTTATAGCAAAACACTATCGTACGTTATCTAAAAAGATTGCTATGGATTTAGGTGTTACGGACTACTGTGATCCAGCGAGTTTCAAACCAAACCAGCTTATGAATTTACCGAGTCATTCTGAATCGAACAAGGATATTGTATTCTTTGCAAGAGGTAAAAAAGACAAATTTCTATCGTACGATATACTAGACTCTGAAAATGAAAACGAGCCTAAATCTACCACAGAAAAGCCAAACACGGTTGATAATTCCTTTGTTAACCTTTTGAAAAACTATCCTGTCAATGGTTTGGATTACAACGACTGGTTAGAGGTAGGTTTAGCTCTTTATAACTATTATTCAGGTTCCGAAGAAGGCTTAAAACTATGGGTTGACTGGTCTAAAAATGATAGCAACCACCCATCCGATGCAGAATTTACCTACAAGTGGAATTCGATGGGTTCAAGCTATTCCGGAAGCAAAATCAGCATAGGTACCATCATTATGCGGGTCAAGGATAAGGATTACCTGAAAGCGATTAACGATGTTATTGATTCTGACGAAGTCAAAGTGTCTAATGGTGATACCGTCAGTAACGTGATTAATCTTAACACAGCGAAGAAAGATATTGTTAAAGTTCTTCTCGATAAAGCCGGTTCTTTAATGGATTATGGTGAATACGATGCTTTCAAAAACAAAATGATGAAAATTCCCCACGGTCGAATCACAGATGATGAATATCAAATGATAGCCAGCAACGTCCGTAATAGCGTTTTTGGTAAAACATCGGGTCTTACCATTCCGGTTATCAAAAAAGCCATTATGCCGCAAAAGAAGGCTAACAAAACGCATACACCTATTAATGAGGTTAACATAGATAAACCAAGCATTACAGAGGATGGTAATCTTAGGAATGATAAAGTTCCAGCTTGGTTAGCCGATTGGATATTTATTAGCGAGAGAAATTCTTTTTACAACATAACCAGTTTAAGCGAAGTGAATCAGCAAGCCTTCAACACGATGTTTATGGAGATGGACAACCTTATTGATGATGAAGGTGCCCCTTTAACACCTGTAGCTTATGCCCGCCAGTTTCAAAAAATAATGGTCGTGTGCAACAAAGGCTTCAACCCGTTAAAAGGACATATCTATAACGATTCAGATTACCTTCACGACACAAGCGCTGAGAGATGGATGGTAAATACTTACATTAAAGCGGGTTGTGCTCACCGTCCTTTGGATTCACTGAACGACAAAGATCGTATTGATGCTGAAAAATATATCCGTATGTTTGAATCCCACATTGTAAAACTTGTAGGCGAGACTGATGCTTGGATTTTAATGAATTGGTTAGCTCATAACATCAAATATCCTGGTAAGAAAATCCGATGGGCGTTGGTTATGGCAGGAGGTTATGGTACAGGTAAGACTTACATTAAGAAAGTTTTAGCTAAACTATTAGGTTCTCGGTATATTGGTGATCTTACCAACGAACTTATTAGCGGTAAGTTTTCATCTTGGCAGACAGGTAACTTGGTTAACGTTGTTGAAGAAGTTAAAATGACCGGACAAGATCGTTACGATAACATCAACAAACTTAAGGCTGTTATAACCAACGACGATATACTTATTGAAGCTAAAGGTCGCGATCCTTACACGGCTCGAAACTTCACGAACTATATGCTACTAACAAACATTCTGTCAGCATTACCTATTGATTCTGATGATAGACGTTATGCTGTATTAAGCGATGAACACAAAGACTTAAACAACCCTTTAGGTATTAGCCCATTAGAATACCCAGATCCAGCGATTTACTTTAACGAGTTGTATATGGGTTTAGAAAAGTTTGATGGAGTTTTATTAGATTACTTCTTAAACTTTGAGTTTGATTCGCGCTTTTGTCCGGATGGAGTTGCCCCTTCAACCAGCAGTAAAGACGTTATGGTATCCTTATCTAAAAGTTCTGTATTCACCCTGTTCTGGGATATTTATGAGTCTCATAAGTGTGACGTGATCAATGATATGATTATAGATATCACACATCTCAAAAAGATATACAACGAAAGCGATCCGGACAAAGATGAACAGCTTCCATCGGCCAACGCCATCAAGAACATATTAATGAACGAAAATTATCGTGAATTAAAACAGAGGGTTTACATTGGTAAAAATAACAGCCACAGAATCTGGAAAAGAGGTAACATCAAAGATGAGGAAGTTATCGCCAAAGTGAAGGATTATTTCCTTAAAGAGGAGATTTAATATGGATCAGTTATCCGAAATCGAAAAGAAGATCTTTAATAATCACTTAAAAACAAAAGCACTGTATTCTGAAATTGAAATCTTAAAACAGGAGAATGTTAGGTTAAAAAAAGCACTGGACGATCTAACTCCGATAGATTTATCCATAATTCCACCTTATCCTATACTAAAAACTTATAATCCAACCCCTATAAGCGAGACTGAGTTGTTATACTTATGTTTAGCCAAGGTTAGAGATGATAACACAAAAGGTCGAATTATATTAGATATTATCAAATCATATGGAGGTAAGTTTTTAACCCAGATTGACAGTAAGTATTACAACGAAATTAAAGAAAAGATAGACGTTATATAAAAGGAGTCTTTATGGAAGCAAAAACATTAAAAATCAGCGAGAACATCATCCCATCAAATGCCGACAGACGATTGAATTGTCAAGGTAGCTATGAGGCAGAAAAACATTACCCCAACACAAAAGAAGCCTACGCTCAGGTTGGTACTGTAGCGCACGAATTAGCGGAAAAATGTTTAATGTCTGGTAAAAAAGCTATAACATATTTAGGTAAAACATCATCTAAACACCCAAACTTCACATACAACCAAGAAATATGTCGAAACATTCAAAAATATCTGGATTATGTAAACAACATTTACCTCAACTGCGAATCAGAAGATTCGGATATCTTTGTTGAGAAAGCCGTTGATTATTCAGAATACATCGTTAACGGTCGAGGTAAAAGCGATGTCATTATCCACGATCCCGAAGTAAACACCTTGCACATCATAGATCTAAAATATGGTATGGGAAGAGCTGTGTTAGCCAAAGATAACAGCGAACTTATGTTATATGCATTAGGCTCGTTAAAAGAGTTCTCAGGCATCGAGACTATCATCCTTTATATTGCTCAACCACGATTAAACAGTTTTAGCCAGCACGAGTTAACCGTAGAAGATCTTTACACTTGGCTGGAAAACCAAAAACTCAATTGTTCCACCAGATCACCTTCTGAATCATCTTGTGAGTTCTGTTTAGCAAAACCGACTTGCCCAGAACATCTTGCAAAAATAACCCAAATAACGCAAATCGACTTTAACGAAGAAATTAGCGAACCTGATGATACTTTCCTAAACACCATACCTGCAATTAGTGACAAAGAACTTATCAATATATTAAAACATAAAACAATGATACTAAAATGGCTCGAATCGGTTGAGGAGTTAGTTACAAACCGACTTATTGACGGCGGAACCCTTGAAGGCTATTGCTTGACTGATGGACGTGCTAACCGTGTATGGAAAGATGAAAAAAGTGCCGCCATCAAACTTACGGGATTATTTGGTGATAAAGCATATTCCAAACCTAAACTGATTAGCCCTCACCAAGCTGAAACGTTACTGGATGAAAATGATTACTATAAGATAAAGGATTTATGGGAAAAAGGTGTTAGTAAGAAAAAACTTGACAAAATCTAAAAAGTGTGTTAAGCTGTTTCTTGTAATATCAAATCAACCAAGGAGTAATAAAAATGGAACAAGTATACGCCGACGCGATAGTAAACGCACAAGTTGCACCATTATTCAGTAAGGTTATGTTTGGGACAACAACACAAACACCCGAAGGGATACGTAATGATACATCATTCACCGTGATTATACCAACAGATTCTTTGTTAACCGCAGCACAACAGATTATACAGCTTTATACCAACAATATCGATAACATCGAGCGAGACACCAAAGTTATACTCGAAGCGAAGCTGGCAGCTATACAACAGACGAAAGTCAACTTGACAGCCAAAGAAAGCGTTGCAACCGAAGAATCAAATGTAGAAAACCCAAACAAAAAATCTTGGCGCGAAGCTTTGATTAAGTAACACAGCATAACACTAAAGGAGAAGACCTATGCAAACAGAAAAACTAATCAGTACAATTTATGGTATATTAATGACCACAAAGTATCTGGACAAAGATGTATTTTTTATAGACCTTTTTAACTTAGGTTACACTGGACACCCGTTGAGTAACTTCAAGATTGAGTCTACTTTCCTTGAAATCGCTAACATTTTGGATTTGAATATTGACGAGATATTAATGGATCTTGTCAGTTGTACGAAATTACGTATGCACGACAAGACAAAATCTATGGAAACGTTTATTGAAATCCTATCTGATGCACATATCAGACAGCGTAAAGGTTATCAAATTGTGGATATATTGTGCAACACACTTCAACTATTAGATTTGATAACTTCGAATACGGATGTTTTACCATTAATTGCTAAAGTGATTGGATCGTGGGAACCAATAGATGAATTATCGTCAACCATCAGAACTCTTTATCATCAAAAGCAAACGTGTAAACATAGTGATGATGTTAAAACACATATCCGAGAAATTCACGATAAAATAAAAACAAACGAAAGTTACCGTGAAGCTATGACAGTAATACTTGGAACATTTCTTGAAGAACTTCCTAGTGTTATAAACCCTCACAAAAACATAAGCGATTATTTAAGTAAGCTTACATCGACCAAAAAGGAATCCGAACGAAATTGTCGAGCGTAAACCTATACGCAAAATACCTCGTGGAAAACTCCTCCGTTTTATACTAACCACGGTTTTAGACCAGTTGATGTAATGTTGACTGGTCTTTTTTATTAAAACAAGATAGAGAAAACACTTGACAAAATCTAAAATATATGGCACCATTATCTCAACAAAATAAAGGAGAGCAGTATGGATAAAGTAGTCATAGACACTGAAGTTTACAAGAATTTTTTCCTATTAACCGCTAAATCCCTAACCACAGGTAATGTCCGTTATTATGAGTTAAGCGACAGATCCGAGTTGGATTTTGATGGTCTTAGACGAATAATGAGCAACTATACTACGATAAGTTTTAATGGTATAGCCTTTGATATCCCTATTATTAGCTTAGCCCTTCGTGGTGGGTCAACCGAAGAACTTAAATACTTATGCGACAATCTTATTGGACAAAAAATAAAACCTTGGGATATTCGCGATAAAGCTATTAAAAACTGGGACCACATCGATCTTATTGGTTTAGTCAAGAAAGGCTCATCGTTAAAAATACTTGGTGCTATAATGGGTGCTAAGAAGCTTCAAGATTTACCTATAGAACCCTCTGCGTTGCTAACTCACGATGATATGGATGTTATACGATCCTATTGCTTAAATGACGTGGAAACCACACAGTTATTATACGAAAAGTTAAACAATGCTGTTTCGTTAAGAGAGCGTATGTCCGATTTGTATAAAGTCGACCTGCGAAGCAAAACCGATGCTCAGATTGCGGAAACCATTCTAAAACATCGTTTATTCAAAATGACCGGTATTGACTACAAGAAGCCTGATGCACGTAAGATTAAAGACTTTGTGCGGTATGAAGATCCTAAAATAATCACCTTCCAATCTGAAGAACTTAACCGGATCAAGGATTCTTTAATAAAAACCGAATTTAGGCTTGACGATACTTATTCTTTAGTCGCACCAGCATTTCTTAAAAACCTTAAAATAACTATAGGTGCAACAACTTATACGATTGGTTTAGGCGGTTTACATTCTAACGAAAAGGGTAAATCTTATAGAGAAACGGACACAAAAAGGTTGTTTGAATTGGATGGTGAATCTTTTTATCCCTCCATTATGCTACAGCAAAAAATATTCCCTGATAGCGTGGGTGAGGCCTTCTTGACGGTTTTAGCTGAAATCTTAAAAGAACGGTTACACGCTAAACACAACAGCAAAGACCCTGCATTAAAAGAGGTCGCCGAAATACTTAAAATTGCGATTAATGGCTTATTTGGAAAACTTGGTAGTGATCTTAGTTTTCTTTTTTCACCTAACCTATTGCTACAGACAACAATAACTGGACAACTTAGCACCCTTATGCTTATTGAAATGTTGGAAAATAAAGGTGTCAATGTTGTTAGCGCGAACACTGATGGTATTGTTGTATATTGTGATGTGGATAAAATGGATACCGTTTATGAAATTATGTTTGAATGGATGATGAGAACATCGGTGAAGCTTGACAAAACCGACTACAAAGTGATATCATCGCGGGATGTGAATAATTATCTGGCTATCAAGAAAAACGGAGACATTAAACGAAAAGGATGCTTTGCTATAGGTGGATTAAGTAAGAATCTGGATAGAAACATTATTTATACTGCGATTACAGAATTCGTTAATAATGGTGTACCTATTGACAAAACCATAAAGGAATGTAAAGACATTAACCAGTTTTTCATTGCCAAAAAATTAAGTCACGGGGCTGAGTTTAATGGTGTAAAACTCGGTAAAGCTATCCGATATTATTTTTCAAATGATACCACTGAAAATAGAGTGATAAACGCTTTTGACAGTAATGGTAACATCCGTGGTAAAGTAAGTCTTAGCGATAATGCAAAACCACTTATGAATTTACCAGATAGTTTACCGAAAGATATAGATTATAACAGATACATTACAGATTCTTATTCTGTTTTGAAAGGCGTAGGGTACTTAAATGATTAAAAACAAACCACCTGTACCAGTTTCCGATATGGTTTCCATACTTGGTGATGCAAGGGAAAGGGTCAAAAAATCTATTGAAAAAACAAACACACAGAAAAACAAAACCGTTTCAGATGAAGATTCAGTCACCGCTGCCTGCGTAGAACCAATAGATTTAATTAACGAAGAATATGACACGGTTGACACTCTTTCTATAAACGAATACGAAACTGACGAGAATGATCACAAAATCAAGATCCAGCTTTTCTCAACAAAAGACGGTGTAGAGCGTTACGTTGCCCGTTGTGATGCAGATAAGGAAATGAGATACCGCGCCAAACAATTCCTGTCTATGTATAACAATAACGGTGAAATGCACAGGGAGTTGCAGTCTTTACCGGAAAACTGGAAGTCGGTATTAGATGAGATGAACCTCTTATTTCCCAACTTTAAAGAGTTCAACAAACTCATTGACACATACCTTACGTTAAACTCAGTTGGAGATTCTCGAATTGAGTTACCATCTATATTGTTGGTTGGACCTGCTGGTGTCGGTAAAACATTTATTGTTAACTGGCTCGCTGAAAGGTTAAACGTTAGTTATACCAGTGTTGATATGGCTTCCGCACAAAGCGTATCAAAGTTATCAGGGACAGATTCCTATTATTCAAACTCCGAAATGGGTGCCGTAGCCAGTCTTTTATGTTCTATAAAATATGCTAATCCATTTATTGTTTTAGATGAGATAGACAAAAGCGGTCGGGCTGAAGCTCACAATGCTCTATATACATTATTAGAGAAACAGACGGCATCAAAATTCAAAGATTCATCCGTCACAGAGTTTACGCTTGATGCGAGTTATGTATCGTGGATTGCTACAGCTAATGATATAGATAAACTTAACGATGCTATTAAATCAAGGTTTATTGTTATAGAGGTCGATTCTCCAACCCCCGATGAATTAATAACCATAATTAAAACTATTAACAACAACCTTCTAACTGACAGTCATTGGGGTTCCTATTTTGATAAAACAGAATTACCCGAAGATGTTATTTCTTTGCTTATTAAACTCTCGCCACGCGAAATAAAACAGCATTTAAGGTCAGCATACGGGATGGTTGTAAAAAACAACAGAAAGAGCCTCACCGTTGATGATTTCAATATCACCTTTGCCGTAAAGGAAAAAAAGATGGGTTTTATTTGAATGGATATATAAACATCACAATGATTCCGTCTGGTATTTCTGGAGTTTCACTGTGAAATATTGTGTGCCATTTAGGAGTGCTTAATACCGTTAACTCGGCATCATGTACTCCTGAAATTTTTGGAATAAAGGTTGGTAACAAAACCAAATGGCAGCTTATCAAAAAAGATACAATTGAACTCGTCATATTTTCTGCTCAAAAATTAAACCCCGCCACCAGGGATTCCTATTTCTATGGCAAGTTTTTTAGCTTCATCTTCAATATCGGTTTTAATCGTGTGTGGTACCTCTACTATATCCTCGACAACCTCAGCACCACCTATAGCCACTTTAACCACGGGAGCATCAGGGTGATTATCAGGATTCAGTAACTCATTTTCCAGTTTATTTTTTTCGACTTCAATAATACTCATCACCCGTCATCCTTTTTTGGAATTTTAACGGATGAGTTAATCAAGGTTTCATATTTTGCAGCCTGTCCAACTTGATATTCCATCCATTCACAACGCGGTGCCCATTCCGGTATATCTTGATCTTGTTTGAGTGTTACAGAAGTTTCGCCAAAAGAGTTTCCGTTAGAATCGAAAGTTGCAATGTTTATACACTCATCCGTCCAAACGTGACATATGATTGCTGGTAATGTTTGTCCGTGAATTCCGTCTGGTCGATAAAGCACAACACGCCCAACAGTAGGTTTGATAATCACTTTATATTTCCTTTTTGTTCTGTTTTTAATTTACAACTTCCCAATCATCGGCTAATAAATCACTCTGACTACATATCCAAGGAACTATAGTACCGTTTGCTGTTTTCATATCCACGTGTGACTGATAATCAACTTCTGTACCCTCTGGATAAATCCCTAATAGTGGCGGACGATTCACCTTGAATTTACTTCCGTTAACCAAAAATAAAAACATACCTTTACCGTTCCAACCAACAGACCTTGCAACCTTATAACCAGATTTCATTGCTATAACAGCATCACCTATATTCATCATCAACCTCTCATCAAATTTGAAAAATCTTTATTGTTTTTTACAGCATAATATCCCCACTGTATCAACATCTTTTTATCCGAAAGACTCATAGATCTATCAAGGAATCCAAAGCTGTGAGAGTTGAGAGGTATAATTGGTATGTTGTAGGCTTTGGCTAATTGTACCATATCATTTTCACTTGCTGAAAGTAGCATACCGATTAATCGTTCCTGTAAACCTATCAAACTCCCTGGTTTATAAAAGCCACTTCCATCAACAACCTTTAAAGCAATGTTTGGCGATTTTCTATCCAGAAAGTTCACCCCAAGATTATTTAAAACACCACCATCAACAAACTTATCCTGAAATACCGGAAAAACATCAGGTATGCTCATACTGGCTAAAACACCTTGCCAGATTGGAATATCCGCAAACTCAGGGGATGTACTATCAAAAATATAAACACTTCCGGTCTGGATATCGCTCGTTATTGCAACAAAAGGTATCTTACAATCCCCAAAAACAGCGTGCGACGTAATATCTTTAAGCCAAGCGGTTACGTTTTTATTACTGGCGAGGTAACCCTTAATGAAGGCTCCTAAATAGTTGTATGGTATAAGTTTCTCAAAGTTCGCCTCTAACACTATTTTTTCCATATCGTCCACCGAAAACCCTAAAGCCAAGAGTGATCCGGTTATACTCCCAGCGCTTGTTCCAACAATCTTACTATAGGAGAATCCAAACTCATCTAAACATTTACAAGCGCCAACCTCAAGAGTTCCAAGAACACCCGCCCCAGATATAGCTAAACCTATTTTCTTTAAATTATTTTTAACCTTTAATAAACCCATTAAACACCTCTTAAATAGTATAAGGTACAGCTGGAGCTTGTGTAGCCAACGCGGTTAATATGTCGGTAGTTGCTCCAGAATTAACCACAATTTGCCCAGTTTGATTATTTGATTGTGATGATCCTATTTGAATTGTTATTTGATAAGTTCCGTTTTCAAGACTGAAGTTGTAAGCCCCTAAATCGTCCTTATCGGCAACAAAAACGGATTCGGAGCCTTGACTCACACCGCTAACCCCTACTGAAACAACCACTGGTAAAAGCGCCACACAATAAATGGAGATTTTTGACTTAACCGGAGTACCGAACGGGCTAAGCAAAACACCTTGGAATGTTTGTGACATAAAGAATTATCCAGTAAAACCGTTAACCCACAACTTTCGGAGCGGATACTACCAGACCGGTCGGATTCGTTATGGGTTTTTTTTGGTCAGCAATTGCATTAGCCATACTCGCATCTAAAGCAGCATTTGCAGCGGCCACAGAATTTGCAACCTGATTCTGAATCGCTAAAACATCAGACTCTGTAAAAGAGCTATTCCCAGATGAAAAACTCTGGATCATTGAATTGCTTAACTGAATAAGCTGTGGTAAAGAGGCAATCAAAGCTGCGATCATTGCTGGTGTCATTGTATTTCTCCGTTTTCGTTAATGTGTTAATTTCCAAACTTGTTTTCTAAATATCCCAATCCCAAATCGGTTATTGCAGTATTTATAGAACTCATAGCTACTGTGTAATTCGATGGGAAAACCTTACATAATGGTGTAACAACTGCCTGCGTAGCTTTAATGTACGGGAAAGCTGACACGTTCAATTTTTTACCCGCTATTGCAACGATACCGCCATATTCCAAACCAGCATAACTGTTGCAAGCGTTACTCCACATCAAAAACTCGCCCTTATTGATATTTGATGCCGAGCTTGAAGTCGGAGCCGTGAGACTTGTGGTTCCCGCACAACCCGCCAACAGACCTAAAAGTGTAGCCAATATTCCATATCTTATTTTATTCATCGTTTTTCCCCTTTTTGTTTTGTGCGTGATAACCACTGAAGGCCGCTATTGATCCAACAGCTAAAGTTTCATACGAGTTTGGTGTGATATCCTTATTTAGTGCAAGGTAAAACAGTGTCAAAAATAACACCAGCACAAAAAACAGCTTTATCATCAACCGTACATTATTCTCACTCATACGTCACCTTTCAGTTTATTTTTACAGTATAACATAACTTTTTTGCGTTGTCAAGGATTATATACTCGCATTAAGCTTATCAGTTTGCTCTGCCGTCAAATAACCCGACGCCCATTCGTTAAAATACAACTGATAAGCTATCGCGTTGACACGGTTCGGAACCTGTCTATACCACAAGCTTTCACGCATAGCTAATACAGTTTCTTCCCAATCTTCATTTTGTATTGCGGATAACTCTTCGTGAAACTCTAAAACACCACCGATACCCATATTAAACGTTTGATTAACTAAAGCACATTTACGTATAACAGTTAAATTTGATGTCCACGGAAGGTGTTTTTCTAAATCGGCAGCTGCCACACGTATATCCGCGTCAAGAAAACTCTGAGCCTGTTCTTGTGTTATGGTTAAACCCGAATAAACATCTGATCCGGTATGTCCGTAACCGATTGTCCACACGTTTCCAATATTATCCCAATAGGCCGTTAAACGTAAACCCTCTTGAATCTCCAACTGCTTCGTTAACTGAATTGGTACATTAATCATTTTTATCCATCCTTTTTGTCAGCTTTATCAACTCTTTAATAAGATCTTGCGTAATAGTGTCGCGCATTTCTTCTCGTGTTATAGCGTTTTTCTGAGCCTGTAATTCCGTCAACGAATTTTTCATCCCTTCTCGGAGGTACATAGTGTGCTCTCGTGATTCTTTTTCAGCTCGCATTGCGCTTATAAGAATTAAGATATCAATGTTAAACATCACAATAGCCATCACGGTTTGCAGCATTGAGTATGGATATGGGTCAAAAGCTTTCGTTAAACAATCTTGGGTAAACATCCACCCAAACATAAACAGATTTGAAAATATCAAAAAATAAAAATTCCCAAATATCTTTATAATTCTATTAATCATCAACCTGCTCCGTGATAATGCTTCAGAACCTCGAAAACCGCACCAACAACTACAGTAAGCAACGAAGCCGAAACACCCAATAAAACTCCGTTAACCTTATTCTTCTCCATCATCCTTTCCGAAAGCTCAGAATATTCTCGCGCAGCCCAAGGTGGTTGGTATTCTAACGCTTCTTTTTTGAGAGCATAAATTGAATCATTTAACGTTTTGAAACCCTCGTGCATATCGTTCCTCAGATCAACCTGATCTTCCGTCAAATCGAGAATCATACTTTTTAAACCCTCAATTCGTTTATCGATATCCTGCTTTGTTTCCGCCAAATCCCTCTCCAAATGAACGTATTTTAATTCAATAATATTCAGCCGGTTGTGTGTTTCGTTAAAATTTCCATCTTCCATATTACAATCCTTCATTGTTATCAATAGTGTTAGTTAATAGCTCAACAATACTCATTGCAGATTGTAGTGTAACCTCAACTTCTTTACCAAACCGATCCGTGAGTTTTACAGCGTTTTTAGAAAGCTTTTCCGCTAACATAACACGCGATATATTATACGAAACATCATGTTTATCAAACTTGAAAGAATTTCCTTCGCACTCTAAAAATTTAACCTCAACCTTTTTGTTTTCGGAAACGGGTTTAACATAAGGCTTTAAGCAATCCGAGTGTTTCAAATCAAACTTTTCACCATTCAAAACATAGTGCAACACAAGTTTTCCATCGATAACCTCTGCTACGACGTTATCCTCATATTCATAAATCATTTTAGTCTTTTCATCTATAAACGTCTGCATCAATATCTCCTTAATAAGTCTCACACCAATTATCTAGCGTAGCATCAACAACGAGCGGTTCCCCGTAAAAGGTCGTAATTATTAGAACAACAGAACCCCCTACCTGATACTGAGCGCCCGCTGGTACAATCGCCGATATGTTCGTCTGATGCGCCCCACCAGAACCGCTTAAAGCGGAAGCTCCCGCAAGTTGTCCGTTTACATACAAACCCCAGCTATTATCTCCGGAAATGGTTGCCGACACAGATACAAACATTGGCTTACCGTAAGTGTTCGTGTAAACTGTACCTATAGATCTTGAACCTGTTACGTTTGTGAAATTCTGAAATGTCAATGGTATAATATAACTCAACTGATTCAAAGCTATTGGGTTATAAAAAGTTGAGGCGTTAATAACGTTTGCCCCACCATTAAAATAACTGTAACCATTAACATTTAAACTCCCACCCACTCCACAACTGCCCTGTACCTGAAAACCTCCGGAGACATTTAAAAATTCAACCGTACCGTTACCGTTTGCGTTAAAAGCACCATTTATACTATAACTGTTTTCTTCTATAATGTCAACCACCACACCTGAATTTGTTATCTCAAGTTTGAACGGTGTGGTAAATGATCCCGCAGTTACTCCAGAATTTTGCAAAGCTATTTGTGGATTGGGTAATGTACCTGTTAACGCTCCGCCAAGTTCCCCAACGTTTGTTGCAGCTGCGTCAACCCCAAGATCTGAGCCTAAAACTTCGCCGTTTCGAGATAGGATTGCTCCAGCTAAAACCTGTCCTGAATAATCCAAAGCTGGGATACTTGTGGTTGTTGGAGTTAAAAGGAAGGATGCAATAGCCATACTTACCACGTTATCTGGCGGTGTTGTGGTGAGCGAGTAAACTATACCATTTTGGATTGTTGTATAACCTGTGTAATAAACAAACGTAGATGAATAATCTGGATAACCGACAGGTGGACCCGTTACCTCATATGGACCTTGTTGTATTGACCCTAATGTTGCGACAAGATATACCATTATGTTTGTTTTAACAGGGATAAGGCTTGAGGCATCCAACGTCGCTGTAGTTGAAGTTTGACCATCGGTATAACCTGTGAACTCCGCCGTATAACCATTTCCGAAAAGTATAGAAAACGGAGCAACGCTATCCACTGTCAAAGTTAACCCTGATGTTGTAACGCTCAATCCCGATGTACCAACAAGCCCTGCTGTGAACAATTTCTCATTATTACTCGCAATACTATCTGTCAATACCGTGAAAGCGTCGGTCATTCCGGTCTGGTTAACAAACTCGTTATCTGAAAATATTGGGGTTTGCATTATCAATATATCTCCACCCAGTTATCCAACGGGTTTGCTCCCTGAACTTGGTATTGTGATCCATTTGGTACCATCACAGAGATAGTCGTTTGATGAGCACCACCCGATCCACTCAGTGCAGCCGCGCCCGCAACAACACCGTTTACATAAATCTCCCAGTTTCCCGTGCTACCATTTCCGATTGTCGAGCTAACGCACACTAGCATTGGAGCACCTTTCGTGTTAGTGTAAGTTGATCCCACAGATCTTGATCCTGTAACGTTTGTGAAATTTTGAAATGTGAGCGGTATTAAGTAAGGTAGCTGTCCAAGGGGTACAGGATTCTGCGCGGTTGTGGCCCAAGGGACATTTGCACCTCCGTTAAGACTTGCGAAACCGCCCACACCAAAATTTCCACCAATATTCTGAGTCCCACCTATATTTGCATTTTTAACAACAGATACAGTTCCACCAAAACTGCCTGTTCCACCCACACTTAAATTAGCAGGAACATTGAAATTATCATCCTCTACAACTTCTGTAATTAAACCCGTTGGAGCTACATATACCGTCATTGGTCCTGAATACGTCCCAGCAACAACCCCGCTTTGTGATAGAGCTATTGTAGGATTCGGTAAAGTTCCACGCAACGCACCACCAAGTTGTCCAACATTCTGCGCTGCCGCCCCCGCCGCCAAATCCGAAGCTAACACCTCACCATTTCTCGATAATACGGCCCCAGCTCTTTGTTGTTTAGATGTATCCAGAGAATCTATAACAGTTTGCCCTGCTGATAACGTAAAAGAACAGATAAGCATGTTGTTATTATTTGCTGGCTGGGTCGTTGTGGCGTTAAAAATAAGAGTGTTCTGGTTTAACAGATAAGCTGTGTAAGGTGCAAAATTTGGATTATAGTCAGGGTGTCCTACAGGAGGGCCTATAACTTGGTATGCTGATTGAGAAACAGAGGATAGCGATGCCGTTAAATATACAGTTACCGTCCCTGATGCTGGGACCAAAGATGAAAAATCAACAACGGACGTAGTGGTTATAATACCGTTAACGTTACCAACAAAAGATGCTGATACGCCGTTGGCAAACAACACACCAAAAGGAGGTGGCGCAGTCACAGTTACAGAAAGTCCGTTTACAACAAGACTCAGAGCCGACTGGCCAACCAAACCAGGTGTATGTAGCTTTACATTATTTGACGCAATAGATCCTACCATAGCTTTTGCAGCATTTGACATCACTGTCGCGCTAATAAACTGGTTATTTGAAAATTGAGGTGTCTGCATTTATATACTCCATTATAAATATATTATACGATTATGTTTCTTACAAATCAAGCGGTCAGTTTGGGTTTAACGTTGGATCTGTTAAATATAATGTGGGTAACGTACTGACAATATTATTTGTTGATGGGCTAATATTAAAAGAAAAAGTTACCGAAGGGTTTCCTATATATGATCCTGTCACCCTTGATCCACCAAGATAATTTACGGTATTCATAAACAATCCGCCATCCAGAACTATCAACGGCAACAGTGGTACCCCCGCTGGCCTAACGACATCCAAAGATGACACCAGTTCATTGTACTTATCTGATGGAAACGCTCCGAATAATTCAATACTCCAACCCACCGCCGGAAAGTATTCAAAAACCTCGTTGTTAATTGTATAGACTTTTTGTATGTAGTTTTCAATAGCTACAGGTGGTCCTTTATAAGCTAATAGCGTGTCTGTTATGTAGACTCCGTAGGATAGATCACTCATCCCTTTTAATCGTGTTATCCCGCCTAACAATTCGCCCCAAACATTGAGCCATTTTCCAGAAGCATTAGTGAACGTCGCCATTGCAATAACATCTGAGCTTGACTTTGTGAATTTGTACATACCTGCTGCAATAGAATTTATCACATAAGTATATACCGTACCATCTCGTTTGTAAGTACGTGGTAAATCGTTAAGTTGATATACAAGCTGTCCCCAATCCATAAATATCCTTAAGTTAAATTAATCGTATAACTGTTGAGAATGATTCGTTCTATCGGGGTTGCTGTCACACTGGTCGCCGCTGCGCTTCCAACAACATTAATAGCTACTGTTAGATTTGTTAAACTGCTTCCTATAGCATTACTAACTATAGCATTCAATGCCGACTGATAAGCCGTCTGCCCAAATTGTAAAGAGTTCATATACTGTACTATCGCATTCTGTGCATACTGTGTGGCAGCTGGAATCAACGATGATGATGTTAAATTTCCAGTAATGGTAACAACCAACTCTACCGGACTAACCGCTAACACCGAATACGGTACGCCCGCAGGTCTATACCCAGTTTCCCCTTGGGCACGATTTCCGTTTAAGACTGATGTGACCTGAGCAATTAAAGCCGCAGAAGCAGATCCGCTACCGTTGTCTATATAAACCGTAAAACCCGCTCCATTTGATAAAAGAACTACCCAAGGCTCATAAACTGTGCTATACAGAACAGTCTCACCAGTGGAGGCTACCGATACCCCAATAACAGCGTTAGCAATAGATACAGGAGAAGCTAAACCAATAGATGCCACCTTCGCTGTAAACCTTGCTAGTGTTTGAGATGGTAATTCTGCATTTTGTCCGCCAGTTGTAGGATTAGCATTACTGATTTGCAAAGGGTATGTTAACGATGATACAAGATTTACAATAGTACCCGCCGCGACATTTCCAGTTAAACCCGTATTTTTACTAACAATCGGTACGTTAATGCTGGATGATCCCGCTGTTAACGTGGCAGTCGCAGTGGTTATAAAAGATATCCCGCCAGTAGTCTGACCAATAGTTCCTGCTGGAATGGTCACGGGTTGCGATGCTGGTGGCGGGGTTGTTCCAAAAGACGTTGCGAAGGTTAACGTTCCCACTGCTCCTGTTGCTGGTAACGGAAAAATACCATACGCTGCGTAAGCTCCATAAACCATCGCTTGTAAAGCTAAAGCCTGATTCTCAACGGATTGAACCTCAACAACAGAGCCTATCGCCTGAGACAGAGTCCTGATCTGTGATCCTTTATTATAATCTGTTATAACACCCGATTGTGCCCCCATATAACCAAGAATTGATGCCGCCACATCGGGAGTTAACGGAGGTGTAGGGACTGTTATTAAACTGTTTGCCATAATTATACCTTATCCTATTGGCTGTAAAACTTCATTTACGATTGAGCTTGTAGTTCCTATTCCATTCGGAATCACCACACCATTATAAACGACAGCACCATAAATATCAAGACTTACAGTAGCGTTTGTTATTTTGTAAACACGAGGATCTGCAAGTATTGCTGCTGACGCATAAGCAAGAATATTTCCTGATGTTGACTGTGATTGAATTTTTCCAACTTCTGGCGGTATCCTGCTTCCAAAGCTAACCTCGTACATTAAACTTCCGAGAGTTGTCTGTAATCTACGACCGAGAGATAAGGATAAGTTGTTATACCCGCTAATTATAGCAAAGTCACCATTCCACACATTATAATTAGAGTTTAACGGTCCGAAATAAATATCAGTTCCAAGGTAATTTATATCATAGTTAGGTACAACACTTCCGCCGGTACCTGTAAGATATAATTGTTGACCAGCCGTAGCCAGACCTGTACCATCCCCGATATATGGTGGTAATAATCCGTTTGCCGCGACGATATTTTGCCAATCTTCATAGTTTCCTAATTTACGGGCAGCTAAATCCATTATGGTTTTGTTATTCTGGACTGTCCCTAATTGAATATTGGACAACACGCTTTCTTCTAACGATATTAGCATCTGACTAAATAATTTTATAGCGTTTTGTATAGTGACCCGTACAATGCCAAGCTGCTGACACAGATAACTACTAACATCGTTGTAATAAATCGAAGTTAACGCACTAACAGTCGGCAAACTCACCAACAATTGCCAGCTTTGATTAATATTGACATCAGATATGGTACCAATGTCGGTTATAAGATTCAAGGTTAACTGACAACAATAACTCATATTTAACGCAACGTCGTAAGTCGCACCGCTGTAGTTTATACCGTTATTCAAAGCTTCTACAACAGAATTCCAAGCATCAAGCTCCGCCTGAACGTTACTTATAAAGTTTGACGAGCTAAGCCCTGCTGGCGGTGTTCCATAATCATAAGACATCCATATACTTAACACATCGAGACTATCGATCATCGATTGCCCAACGTTCAACTTCTCCTGATTTCCGTGTATTGTTGGGATAACATTAAAGGATAAGTACTGTAAAAAATCACCGAAAGCATTCATTCTTGCTGTGACTATAGCGTTGGTTTCGTTTGTTATCTTCAACGGGTATGTTAACAAAACCTGCAAATCCTTGTAAGCCGCATAACCAAAATCATAAATAACGTATATATCTAACGCGTCTAACGCTGACTGCATTGTATCTATACACCCCTGAACGATTGGTAAAGAAGTCAAAGGGTCACTGTCCGATATATTATTTCCAGCGAACGCAATCGTGTTTAAGACGACCGACCAAATATCACCAGGAATTCCTGATAGCGTGCCAATAGCTGATGCACTACTCATAACACACCTCCAATTTCTTGATAGGCAGACGATACCTTGGATGAAAACCCTTGTATATTATGCACAGCATTCGACGCACTTAAGGATAACATCTGATCTATTGCGTTTGGCGGAGAAAGATTTGGATCTGGATTGTTTACGGGTTTAATCCCCATCAAATTCAGATTATAATAAGTCAAAATCGGGCTTGAGGCATCTTGTCTTATAATTTGTGGGCCAACAGGAACAACTTGCCAGAACTCCTGCATAAAGTAATCATAGAACTCCATAGTGTATAAGTTTGCAGATCCGTTCTGTTGTTGATTTTGATTCAGTATCGCAAATTGACCTAGTAGTTTTTCAACCTGCTGTAAGGATTGAATTCCAGTAAAACTAAAATTATCGTTGGAATGCCTCTGCCAACCGGTTGTACCTTCAATCTGGTATTGAACCGGAGAATTTCCATACTGATCTACAATTCGGTTAACTCCACCCTGAAAAGGCTGACCCTGAACATCATAAACGTGACTCATCGCTACAAACATTTTTTTAATACTTTCTGGGGATAGTGGGAACGTTACAGAAAAAACAGAAGAATGTGGATTTAACGGTTCAATTATCGACAACGTATATAAAGCTAACCTATTATTGACAACATTTTCTGTCCGGTAATCTTGATAGATATTAATAAAACCATTTGAAGGGCTGGCTAAGTTTTGATTATTTATTGGCATAACAGACCTCCTTTATTAAGTTGTTATCAGATTTATAAGACCACCTTGTAAGCAGGACACTCCGTAAAGCGTTGTTCCATCCCACATTAAATCGCTAATCCCTATAGGTATGCTTTGATCTTGGTTTTGGGTTTGTTGTATAACCGATTGAGATACAATCCCACCAGTGTTAATTTCATACAAATTATTCCCATCCGTTGCTACCCAAAGGTTTCCTGCTGTATCGAACACACAAGCTCCAGGTCTTTCAGCCACACCTAAAATCGTCGTTGACCAAGCTCCCGCTGAGTAAATCGATGCCACCCCAGTTTTAACTGAGCTTAAAGTGAAAGGTGCGGAAAACTGATAAGGTGCAGTATTAACAGTGCTACCGTATAAAAATATAGTTTCATTACCATCTATTATACCAGTTTCCCCTGAAATAGCAAGTGTATTATTTAACGTGAAAACACCATTAATATCCTGAAATATTCTCAGAAGATTATTCGTAGAGTCAATGACGCAAACCTGACCATTTTTAACCAACATACCTACAGCATTACCCGTCCAGGTAACTGTTTCTATAGACTGACCGCTTAATATAATAGACAGATATCCGTTAGTGGACGATGATCCACAAATATATACGTCCCCGTTCGATTTTTCTATAAACTGACTCGGTGTATACGGTAAATCTACGGTTGCCCCTAAAGTCCAATTTGGATCGACATAATCAAACGTTGCATAACCGTTCGTAAACCCTACGTAGTTGGTAGTTTCCCCTGTGACAAGCATACAGGTTGGGTTGGTTACAGCGACGGTTGCCATCACACTCCAAGTGCTAACGTTAGATGATAGAACTGTAATTGAATTTGATGCGTTTTGTAGGACATAAGCATACAACTCGGCTGTCCCCACATAAATCAATCCTGCGTTAGTGATTCCAGTAAGAGTTTGAGCTAACGTTAGATTATTGATATCGAGTGTATACACGGAAACAGATCCGTTAATCTCACTCGTGGCTAACAACTGAGTGTCGTTCGGCGTCCAAGCTACATAAGAAGGATCACTTAATGAAACCGTGTTTGCGGATGACCATGTTCTATAATTTGAACTTAAAACATAAAGAAGGTTGTTTGTTGTGTTTACCGCAACTATAATACCTGTGGTTGGATTACTATAAGCCATATCGTTAAAACTATAAGATATAACCTCATTTTGCCACCCACATACGCCATAATTTCCGTTGGAGACAAAAGTGAAACAGGATGATTCCGCAGGTGTTCCGGTTACAGTCGTTACAGCGCCAGTGGATATATCATACAACCCTATGGCGTTAGCGTCCGGCAACAAAGTGTAAAGATAGGTGGTATCCCCAAACAAACCTCGTGATAGTTGCCCAAAACCGCTGGCCGTTCCGTTTGCATATAAAGGACTTAAATAAGCAGGAAGGTTTGCCGGTAAGTATAAACCAGATATTGTTGCACTGGTGTTTAAATACAGATCACCACTGGATGTTACAGCGTAAACTTGCTGAGGACTACCAGCTGCGGCGACCCCTGTGAAGGTTAAGTTAGCGGGTGTTATGTAAGTATATAAAGGAACTCCCGTATCACTTAGCATATATAAAGGACCAGTTAAACCAATCGCCCAGTAATTCCCAGAAGAATCTAATGTAGCTGCGGCAAAACCACCATTTTGATCTGGCACCACATAATTAACCAACGAGTTCCCACTTTGTACCCAAATCTCAGGAGCATACCAATCGGCAATAATGAAACCGCTAACCAGAGATACACCTCTCGCCCTCAGCTGACCGTTTGATGGGTACACATAAGTTGTCATAAGTTAATCCGTCAAAAGTTTTACGTTGTCGTCAATAATCAGGCTTAATTTCTTTGACGTATCTTCTGGTCCCAAATTGGATAGTTGATTCAGTTTAGCTTTGAACCCTACAATATGTGGGAGTATACTTTTCGTGAAATCTGGATGACTCCTCATTGTTTCCATATGGTCCCAAGGAATCCCAGTCATTTGCGATAACATCATATTCTCAGCTCTCGCTTTTAATTCACCCTCCCATTCTTCTCTCTGAATAAGTTCTTGAGCCTCAATGAACGGTAAGTCTGCGTATTTACACAACGGAATCAACTCTTGTTCGAGCTTTTTTAAATTGTTAAGCTCATTCTCAGCACCCTCGACATTCTTGACAAACATTTCAAGGGCGTTTTCTGTTTCCAAAATTGTTTTCTCTGCATTAAGTTTTTCAACTTTTGTTGAGTCGGAAGAATTCAAAATCTCGTTCGCCTCGATTAGCTTTATCTGGTGACCAATTTCCTGAGCTTTAGCTAATTTAACATCGCTTTGGACGTGCATAAGCTGCCCACGTATGGCAATTAATGCTCCATCAGGAGTGTGACACTTTCCAATAAAAAAGTTAGTGTAATCGAAAGCTGTATTTTTACAATGCTGTTTTACTATCATTTAATTCTCCTTATTTTAACGTCAGATGTTAACACATTTTTTATATTTTGTCAACAAATATTTGACGTTAGGTTAAAGTGTGATGCCCGCGATACCGTTACTTGTCGATTGGTTCCCCACAATTTGCAACGTTGATGTTATTGTAGAGTTCGCGTATTCAAAAATTAGAGTTATACCAGTAACACTCGTAGCTGTAAAACCAAACACGCTGTTCCCTGATGATCCATAACCATTTAAATTTGCATAACTTGAGTTGGTTATTGGAGTTATCACACCGTTAGAATAATCGTATGTGGTGATCCCAACGTTGGTGTCAAACACGCCTAGTGTAGCATTTCCGAATCCTTGATTCTGATAATTATTAGAGATAACAGTTCCAGATGATACTACGTTTCCAGAATATGTGTAAATGTTGGTGATAGTAGTGCTAATAACCACGACAGCTAATGATGAGTTCCCCACAGCGGCATTGGCACCGGAACTCGTTAGCACAGTACCCTCGGTAACCACATTTGTCGAATAGGTGTAAAACTGAGGTGTTGTAGAGTCGTTTACTATAAAAGCGAAAGTCGAGGTTCCGGTAGCTGTTCCGTATGCCGCCAAACTCAAAACCGTTCCCGTAGTTATTATATTGCTAGAATAAGTATACAAGTATGTGTTCGTCGTAGAGAGCTCTACAAACAAACCTAAAACAGAATTACCAGCACACGTGACAGCAGATCCATTACCAAGACTTACCGTAAAATTAGTTCCGGATATGTAACTAAACTCGTTAAAATTTAGGATAAGAGTTGTTGATGGCGAATTACCACCGTCTACAAAATACCCAAGAGTTCCATCTGTTGTTGGAGCAGGATAAACATACGCCACTATTGTGTTATTTAGAGCAAGTGTGATGATAACATCGGCCAATGTTGCATCGGCAGTGCTTCCTGTTTGAATAAACAAGGAGTCCCCTGCATTTATATTTTGGCTTGCTGTAATATCGAACGTTCCCGTGTTCGCGCCAGCCGCAAAAGTTATCGTTCCAAGAGTTGTTAACGCCGTACCACCAGAAGCCATATATAGAATATTAAAACTCTGTGCGTTAGTACTAGCGACCGCTGCTGTAGCAAAAGATTCAGAATTTCCAGATATTAACGCTAAATTATAAGGAGATACGAAACCGCCTATGTATTTGTTAGCCGTTAACGTCCCAGAATTTGTGCTTAAAAATAGGATATTCGGATTCGGTGTAACCGCTGTGAAAGGATATGCAAGATTAACCCAATCAGTAACACCATCGCCAATCTTAAATAACCCAGTATCGCTTTCCACACCAGGTTCACCCTGTGCTAAAGTTGGGTTATTCGTTGTCCATAACGCGGAGGTTCCATTTCTTAATTGTATTGTTGCCATATTGTTTTACCTTTATATTGAAACACTAGCTATACCGTTTGAAAACGCCGTACCACTTGACGTGTTTGGAAGGGTTGTCCCCGAATCCACAACGGATGATGAATAATTATATGTATTAGATAAATAATTATTATTTAAAGAAAATACACCAAGAACAGAATTTCCGCAACCAGACCCTGTGAAAGACGTTGTAGTAAGAACCGTGCCAGCGGCAACAACTGCTCCGGAATACGTGAACGAGTTTGTGGTAGTCGTGGAGTTACCCAGAACTATTATAGCAACTGTCGCATTTCCCGCCGCAGTGCCATAATCAAGACTCGCAGTTAACACAGTACTTGCTGCTACGGTTGCTCCCGAATAAGTGTAAAGATTTGTTGTAGTGGTAGAGCCACCCAAAGCAATAATGGCTGAAGCTGAATTACTAGCCGACGCCCCAGCTGAACTGGTCGCGGTCAAAACCGTACCTAATGATGCCACATTCGTCGCGTAGGTGAAAATGTTTGTCGTGGTTGAGATGTTTCCAATTATAAACAACCCTAATGTAGAATTTCCTGTTGCACTACCATATGATACAACGTTAAGTAATGTATAATCCGAAAAAGTGATACTCGTATAATCCAAACTGATCAGAGTATCCACATTTCCGATAGCCAGAATACCCACAGATCCTGTACCGGTACCTGCGCCTCCACCATTTGAATACACAATATAGGTGAATTGAGTTGTTGCTATTGAACCATCGCTGAAATTATAAGTAAAGTTTGGAACTCCCGTTGTATTATTAAAAAACAAACCAAGGGTCCCGTCTGTTGTTGTAAGAAGGGGTACCATATACTGATATTCAGGAATTACATAAATCTTGGTAAACAATATTATATCGATACATATATTGGATATTGTTGTGTCCACTGTACCCTGCGTCTGTATATAAAGGGCATCACCTTCATTAATTGCAAAGTTTGTGTAACCAGTAGCAAAAGCGAATGTTCCAGTTGTTGCACCTGCAGCGAATGATACCGAACCAATAGTGCTAATTGTTGTTGAGCTGTAAGCCTTATACAATATATTAAATGTTTGTGCAACAGTTGGGGCCACCATACAGGTTGCCACCGAGAATTCAAATAAATCCGGTATTGCCAATTTTGCGCGTGTCGTATAAAAACCAACATACGTGTTCGCTACCAATGGGCCAGCAATAAAAGATGTGAACATTGTCCGACTATTATTCTTAAAATAAGCCAGATATGATAGAGATTCCCAAGGCGTATTACCGTTTCCAACCTTGAGTTTATTTCTGTCGTATGTATAACACAACTCCGCAAGGAATGGTATTGGTTTGTTAGCATTCCAGCCCGCTTTAAGATCGCGTCTTAACTGTACAATAGTTCCCATTACGGTGTTCCTCCGTTAATAAACGGTAACTCTGCAGCAACGTTCCCCGACGAATTCCCACCATCAATACTCGCAAGACTTGCTCCTTCTGGGCTAACCAAGATCCAATTCGAGCTGCCACTCAAAAGTACCAAATAAAACAAGTTGAACCCACCGACGACCGAGCTTAACGTTGGAGCTGTTCCTGAGTTAAAAATTGTCCCAGATGGCCACGTTATTGTATAAGGACCACCAGTACCCTGTTCAACAACCAACGTCATTGTATTTGCTATGCCTAATTTAGAACTTCCAGCCTCAAAGGTTATAGTACAATCTGCGGTCAGCGTTACAAACTGAATGTTACCTAAAGATTGGTTTACAACAGCCGATGTTCCGCTATTCTGAGACGCCTGAGTGTATAAAACTCCAGTCAAAATATCACCAGAAGGTCCGCCACTTGAGCTGTTTAGCGCAGGATCTTCAAGTATCCAAGTGGTGGTTCCTGCCAACTGCGTCAACGTAAAGATATTGTATGCCCCAGCGTTCACGTTAAGAATTGGTGGTTTTCCCGATGAGAATATGGTCCCGTTCGGCCAGTTAATTGTAAAAGGCGCACCGGTACCTTGCTCAACAATCAAAATTATACGAGTCGAAAAACCCGCCGTGGTATTAACTGGATTTATGGTTAAGTTGCAATTATTAGTTAAGGTTAACAGTTGAACGTTTCCGGACGCTGCGTTAATTGTAGCGTTTGATCCTGATGCACTATTTGTAAATTGAGTATACGTTACGCCATCAAGGTTAGATGTGTTTATGGCTGCAATTAACGCCTGAACCTGACCTAAAGTCGGAAAGTTTTTTGACCCCGTCGCGGGAACACCAGATTGTACAACGGAGAATTTATTATCCACACCGTTTCCAGCAATGGTAATCGGAGCTTCCCCATCGATAGACATCGTTAATGCGTTACCGGTCGGATCATATTGTAATAGTTCGGACATTTATTAACCCCTTTTTAATAAGTATAACAGTATTATTTTTAATTTTCAAGCGTTATTAAGTTGCAAGAAGATTATCAGGTACATCTGTCGTTCCGGTTCCGGTCTGAACTCCATTATGAGCATGACCGTTGTATACGTAACGAATATTATTAACCGTACCATAAGCTCCGTTGTGATCGCTAATACTACTTGATGCTGTAATAGTTCCGTTAACCTGCATATCACCGTTCCACGTTACATTACCTGTGATATTCCAGCTATTTGCAGAGGCCGTTGCATCTCCATCTATGGTAATATCAGCAGTACCCTTTACTGTAATGTTAGCGTTTCCGTCAACCGTCCCTGTAAGATTTCCCGCCACACCGAGAGTAACATTCCCAGAAGCATCAATATTAAGCGTTACTCCGCTGGCTGTTATAATATTAATAATTTTAGGTGCTGGTGGATTAGGAACCCGTTCTGCCTGAGTAAGCTGGACGCGAGTCTGAACTTGATTTTCAACTGTGTTTCTGTATGTTGCAGGAATATTGCCAGTTTCACTGATTGTTACAGATGTGCCATCTGGATAAACCGTTGTGCTATCCCCGTTGATATCAAGTATTGACCAAAAACCACTCTGGTGAGCGTAATATTTTGTAAAAGGCTCCTCCGTGTCGCTCGTTATGGCGTTAACCTGTGAGGCATAAACACTCTTTATCCACATACCATTCCGAGCATCACCATCAGGAAAAGCTATTAACCCCCAAGTACCTAAACCTGGCATACTTTCTTGATTTACACGATATGCGTCAGCAGGGCCGTCATACATAATCTGAACTGGTGCGGATAACATTTGTCCAGAATTCTTAAAAATAACATACACACCACCCCCTTTGGAGTCGTGAGAAACTACCTGACCTATCGCTAAAAGAGGAACACTCATTATGTTGTAGCTCCCTGTGGGGTTATAAAATCTTGGCACAACCGAGTCAGCGCTGATTTTATAGAATTCCCTCCGAAATTAAGGAAAGTTAATGCGCCCGGAGAAGTCTGTAAATCGTATTCCCCATTGACTCTGACAGCGTTACCAGAATGTATACCAGTCAACAAAGGGATGTTATCATAAACACTTTTTGGTAATCCTCGACTTAAAGTTAAAGTGGTTTTAGATTCTCCACCAAATTCGTATTCGTGTTCAAAACCCTCAATGTAAAACTCATATGGCTGACCGTTTTTAAATGGAGTATACGTAAACTTGTTGCCAGGTATAATGTCTGGTCTTAACTCCATCGACACAGATCCATAAACCATTTTATCGGTAGGTTCATAATAGGTTGCAATTCTTAGTGTGAGATTTTCAAAAAGTTTTTGCGTGTTTGTCTTGTTTGCCGCATTATTTTTTGCATACATACCTTTAACATCGCTAAAATATTCTGTTTTAACAATTTCCGGTCTGTATCCGTAAGAGTTTATAGAATCCGTGTTTATAAAACAATCAAAAGTATAGATAAAAGATGATAATGCATTATTACTAACCCCGTTTAACGTCGAATAGAGCGTAGGTATTAGCAAATAAAGATTTCTAACGTAACTTACCGTAAACGATGATGTTGATTCTATAAATCCTGTATTTTCCAATGTGTAGTTTATAAGGTTGTTTTCCCATGTACTCTTGTCCATCGTGAATTTTTCACCAGAATACTCCGAGCAATAAGGAACTGGGTTCATCCTTGCAACAAGAGTCGGGGATGCTGACATAAAACCCGATCCGTCTTTAGGGTCCATTGTTATAGCGGTTGATGCTGGTGTTAATGCACCGGTTGATGAATATGGGGAATAGTTATCGGGTGCTGTTATTATAAACATTTCATAGAACGGAAATTGAAAGATCAAAGAAAATTTATCATACCAATTTCCAGAAGATGTTAAATAGTACTGCGAGAATGGTATAGATACCCCTGATGCCACAGATGATTGGTATTCCTCAAATACCGTTGCCATAACATCTGGGAATTTTACGTTACCTTTTTGATAGGCAATCTGTGTATTAGATAAAATACCTTTTGTTCCAGCCATAACCATATTGTACCAATCTTCACCTACGGTGGCAGGACTTGATCCACCCAATAAACCAGCACCAAGAGCTTCAGGTAAACCTACATCTGAATTTTGCGATGCGGAAAGCCCTGCTCCTACGGTTGATCCGAGCATACTTAAAGTGTAGTAACTAAAGGTATTGAAAAAATATTGAAAATCTAATCCTGTAATTGTAGTGACGCGGGCGACAGATTCTCCAACCTCCCAAGATTCGCTCGATGTGGGGCTTGTAACAACACCTATCATAACAATGTTTCTGTGTTTGTACCGAGTCATACCTATAACCACTAAAGATAAAGGGGGTATAACCTCAGCCCAACTGTGTCCGTTATTCACACCCGTCGGTCCACCTGGTGCCAACAACAACGAGAAAGTTCCTGGTGTTTTAGATTTGATATTTTTACTAACCTTACATCGGAGTATCATACCCTCATTTCCAGAGATACTGTACATCCCACCTCCTTTTGGGTAAATATCAACATAAAGCCTTGGTGCGGCATAATTTGCAATTGACATAATTTATTCTCACAATAACGAATAAGGATCTAATACATCGGCTCCGATACCGACAGCATTATTCCACATCTTATCTAATGGTGTGTGGCCTGAGCTTTTAAGGTTTTTCTCTAACTTTTTGAACGTCGATGTTAAAGATTTAACCTGTGTAGCAAGTTCTTTAAACCCTGTTATAGCATCCCCCATCCCTGTGTTAAGAGCACCGAAAGCCTTTGCTGTATCCTGAACAAGACCGCTGGTGGCAGCTTTAGCTAAAGTATGAGCAGCTAACACGCCAGATCCTACAGCAGCACTTTTAGCAACAAGGGATGATTTGGTTGTAAGTAAAGCGTGTGTAGCAACAGCACCACCTAATCCGTTATTCTGATAATGTCCTGTTATTGCGTTTAAATGTGTATTATAGTCAATATAAGCGTTTTGTTCTCGCTGAGGATCGCTATTTCCAACATTCCTTTCCCAAAATTTAGCCCACAATAAAGCCTCTTGTTGAGGTGTTTTAGCCCTCTTCATCTGTTGATATAGTTTTGGATAATGGTGTTTCAATGTCCAGACTGCATAGTAATTTTCTTGGGCAGCCGTCGCGTGCATTAACGAAACTCCCATTTTCTTTTTAAACTCCGCCTTCCTTGATCCTAACCATTGGAACAGCCCTGTTGCACCACCGTTAGGGTTATACGCGTGAGCATTGAAACCACTCTCTTGCTGAGCGTTCCCCGCTATACCAGCAGCCATCAGCCTACTCACGCCAAGTGCTCGTAACTGAGCCATTTCTTCAGGCATTGTTAACCTCGTTGCCTTACTATTAAGCGGATTTCCTTTACCACCAAAGGTAGCTACTACACCAAGTTTGTGATGGGCTAAACCAAGAGTTTCCGAGAGCGCCGCTGCATTATTTGATCCGAGAGCTGTTTGAGCAATACCCATCGCCCCGATAGGAGAATTCATACCAACCCCCATCGTTTTTCTTGTGAAATAAGAAGCTGCCGTATAAGGTAAAATTGTTCCTGTAGTAGCGTTACCTAAAATTTGAGCGCCCAACATCTGCTGGTGATCCTTGTACGCCTTAACGGTTAAACCAAGCTCCCGTCTACCACTTTTCGTAAAATTGACATAGTTGTAGAGTTTTGGTCCGAGTGCCTTTTTTAAATCACCACGATTTTTTATAGGGCCATAACGATCAATATAACTCACCAACGCTTCGGTTTGTAACGATGATCGACCTTCCAAACTGGAACCGTGCATTAACCCGCTAAGTGTAGATAGAGCCAAAGTTCCATTTTTTCCAGAAGCTGTGCCACCAGCTATATCGCCACGAAATATTCTTCCAATTTCCCCACGACTAATACCGTTAACGCCAGGCGTAAGTGTCATACTTACAGCAGAATTTAACCTGTGTAGAATTTCAGCACTATTAACGCCTTTTGATACAGCTTTCTGTGTAACTTTACCGAACATTTCCAAGTATTTGTGTGCACCCTCACCTGCTTGAAGTCCTCCGATCATACCAGTTTGGCGAGCAAGTCCTAATGTTTTACCATAGGTTTCCCCACTCATACCACCCAAACCGTATGTCGTTCTCGCCAGCCCCACGAGATGCATTAAGCGGTTTTGTCCAGCAGATCCATTGAGAGCTGATCCGTAAGCGTTTTCTGTTGGAAGGACATCGGATTGATTTAATCCATATTTCGTAAGATTTTTAGCAATAATTCCGTGACCGTATAAACCACGATAAAATCCACCTGTCCCGTTTTTGACTCCCTCAGAGAATGCACCCATACGAGCATTTCGATAAGGAGCTTCCGCACCGGACAATGCACCATAAGCCTTTGCACCGATAAACTCCGAAGATGCGGCGGTAACAGCAAGACCTAATCCCATCGTTACAGGATCAGCATCTAACGCTGCATCCAATCCCAGCATCCCAAAAATTCCACCACGCTTTTTTCTACGACGATTCCCGCTTGCCGAATAAACACTACGAACTCCTGATATAGAGTTTTGCTGACGGGTTATTTCCGAAAGAACCGCTTTATGCATATTAACAACCGATGAATTTACGGATGATTTTCCAGTTTCAATAGCTAACTGTTTTTTGGTATCGGAGGCTATCTGGCTCAAATGAGCATCCATCCTCTTGAACTCCTTCATATCACCGCTTTTTAATGCACCACGAGCCAAGTTACCAGCTGTTATAACAGGGAGTCTACCTTGTTTTATATTAGCGTTGTTTTCACGGTTGTTATACCGAGCATCTGCGAGATTTTGCGTGTGTGACAACCTTACTTTGTTAATTTTGTCTATCCCCGCCGCTTGAGCACTCAGTCTTAATGATACGTTTTCCGCTTGTGTCTGACCTTTTGTTTTCAGGAATTCAAGGTGTTTGGCCTGCCTATTGGAATTGTTCACCCTTCCAGACTCAATACTGCGGCTGGCAATCTCTTTTAAGACATCGGTAGCCTTTTTTGGTGATTTAGGATTTATGTTGTGGGCGTGTGTTGTAGCGTTCCCAGTTATACCACCAAGCTCCACACCATACCGTTTCCCGACTTGTGACAAGGTTTCGGCGCTTTGCACACTTGGATTATTGACGAAGTTATTGAAAGCCTGTTTATAAGGACTCGATACGCCCGATGATTTTCCGGCATTAAGTTTTATAGTAGACATTCAATTACACCTTTTTCTTTTTCTTATAGATATCCGGTATTACTGGTTTAACACCATTAAACATGATTTCCTTCCATTTATTCTCCGGTAAGACTTTCTTCCAAGCTTCAAGCTCTTCTTTTTGTTTAATAATCTCATCTTCCTTACTGGTTCCACGTACAAAGGAGAACTCTTTAGGATGATCGAGAGCATAACTTTCAAGAATAAAATCCATCTGGAGTTCGTTAAGTTTGGTTATTTCAGCCTCGAATGGCGACTTATTCAGGATCTGGCTTACTCTCCACAGTTTCTTGTTCAGGTTGCTCTGTGTATAACCCTGGGTATAAAAATTTGTCAAACTCATTCTGGAATAAGTTCGTCACCTCCAGTACTATTCTTATAGCTTCAGCAGGGAATTTTGAAGAATCAACGGCAGGTTTACCATTTTTATCAGCAAACCATACCCACGTCGCGGTGGTTCCTTTTGTGATAAGGATTTCAAACAAGGCTAACCCATTCAACAGACTTTCGGTAAACTGATCGAGGTTGACCGGATTGAAGTTAGGGTAAGACTTTGCGAGGATTTCTTTTTGTTTAACACCAATTGCAATTTGATCGAACGGCGTTGGAATACGTAAGGCATATGATTCACCTTCGCAGGGTACTGTTATAACGTTGTTAACTAAATCAATCATAAACAAACTCCTTCAATTAAGATTTATATGAATTATAACCCATATTTAAGAGTTTGTCAAGATTTATTTAATTAAATACCACCAAGATTTAGAACGTTAGCTGCGGTCGTGACAACATCAAGAGCCGAGTTACTGTTAAGTATTGAAACCCCAAGAGCGTCAAGGATATCCAAAGCTAAGAACGTTATGCTTTCGGTGACTGGCTGGTTAGCTGGGTAAGACGTGTTATAATCGCCAGCCGTGCATCCGACATAAGTCTGAATAACATTACCAGCGGCATCCATAACATAAAAGTTAAACTGGTTGTTAGCAAGTACATCGCCAAGAGTTGATGGGTAACCAAGAATCGCGATACCCTCATCAGTTAAAGCAAAGGTGTCAATGCTTATTGATGGTGACGCTTTCAGCTGTTGAACTTCTTGTGGTTTAATGGAGCCTATTCCGTATAGTTGCTCAGCACCCAAGCTGCTGGATAAACTGACAGTCTGTCCGAAGGCAATTTCTTGATCGCCAAGTAGCATCACCACGCTGTTAGCGTTTCGGACTTTGTAATTTAATGTTTGTGCGTTAAAACTTGCCATAGTCTAATTCTCCTTAAATTACAGCGTTAAGTGGTTGTACTGGTACATAAATTGTTATAAATCTGTTCTGACCAACAAATACAACCTGAACCGTTATTGACAACGTCTGAGTTGCACCAGTATATGAAAGAACCAGAGATGCGGCTGACCAGCTCGATAGAATTCCCGAACTACCAGTACCTTTATATTTTAAGGCGTTCAAGGCTGCTGTAATTGCGTTTTTCACCTTACCCAAACTTAACACACCAGAATCAATCTGACCGACATAAGGTTGTGCTGTTTGTAGCAAAGAGTAAGCCAGATATTGACGACAAGCAATTTGCTGGTTGAACACATTTTCTGGGTTGTTATCATTTTGCCACGTGGTTAAATCGGAGACAATTGTTGGAACGCCGGTGCTTTCTGGAACATCGAGGCATATAACCCCAGCCTGTTGTAACTGATTAATATCTGGAACCGTTAATGCAACTTCAATACCGTTTCCAACCAAACTCTTATTCGTGAGTGGTTCTGCAACACGGTTTCCTGTAGCCATCGCCGCACAGGCCGCAGCAGCATATAATCCGCCGTATAACTTATTCACGCCAGATACCAGATCAGTACGATAAATACCAGGATACACATAACTTGATGTCGTCGAATTTAATGAACGAGCATTCGTAATAGTCTGTAAAATGGTATCACCAACAGAAGATCCGGTGAAGAATCTGCGATATCGTTTTGTGGTTATTCCGCTTGCTGTTATCGCGTGCTGTGTACCTAATGCCGCAATCCCTGCCATATTTGTATCGGTAATAATAGTCCAACCTGATGTAAGTAATGCTGCATTAAACGCTGACGCATAATCTGCAAGTGTAGGGACCACGTTTGTAGCTCCGGAGAAGAATGTGTAACCGATATCGTTGAGTGGCTCGCCAGGGGTACTAACAACACCAGAAGATATAACCGCCTTAGCGATATTTTGAGAATAAGTGTTAACCCAAAATACTGGATCACCTAACGTTGCTGTAACTGGTACATAGGTCTGTACTCCTGAATTTGCAGCCAGAGCAATAGAGGTAACTAAATCAAGACTTGTTGTTGGTAAAGCACCGTTTGTATCAGAAATTACCTGCGCAGAATAATAACCTGTCCCATTTAACGCTTCAACTAATTGCGTAACGGTAGCATACGGCCCAGAACCAAGAGCGAAGGAGAAGTTTTCTGGATCACCAGCAACGCCAGTGCCAACAGTAAATTCGGTCGCTGTTACGGAATACGTGACAGTAGTGGCTGATCCTGTGTATCCTAACTGGAATGGTAAACCAAGATTTGATCCACGGTTTTCAATGTTAGAATAGCCATCATAAATTGTCAAATCTATGCCACCAACACTACCCGCCGTTATTTCTGCTTGCATCGCATTGGAAGGGGTACCAACATTAACACTGGTAAGAACTACGGCAGGGGTGGATACGGAAGCCACAGTGTTATTAAGGGTTAATGTTGACGCCGTGTTTTGAGCAGGGTTGATATAATTAACGAGCGATGCACCCTTCAACTGTGTGGATGGGTTGTAAATAAACTGAGCAAAAGATGATGCTGGACCACCTCTTAATTGAGCTATTAACCCCTCATAAGAACTGTGCTGATAAACGGTGTTTGCTAATCCGCCATAACCGAATCCGATAAAAATCAACGGAGGTACGATAGCTGGTGTCGTTGGTTGTGTAGCGGTAACGTTATCGTCATAATAAGCACCTGGCTTAATTAACGTTGAACCTTGGAATTGTGTATTTACATTAGGCATCGTTTAACTCCCTATTAGAATGCTGGTTTAGAACGGTAACTATCGATGATGCTATGCCATTCTTCTTTTGTGTGTTTTTCAGAATTGTGATAAGCTCTCAATATACCGAGCCAAATCTCATCCTTCCCACCTTTGACAAACTCGGAAAACAAAATTAACGGGATAGGTTTTACGACCTTCTTTTTTGTTTCGACAGTTGGTTCTGTGTTGTTTAAATTCATAGGTATTACCCCTTTTTAGATTTATTAAAAGTATAACATGCACATAATTATAAATCAAGCCCTCAGTTTAATAATCATCTGTTACGGATTCCTCGGTAGGGTAATCGTATATGGTTGACGTCACTTCAAAACCAATATCATTAATAATGTTAGGCATATTGTTAATTTCAACAGAGAAAGTACCGGAAAACTTGAACATAATATCCGCCCAGAAAAAACCAGGAGTGTTCATATCTTGCGTTTTTTGACCAGATGTCGCCATAACCTTGTGTGTGATGTTTTTTCCGATGATATTCATAGGTGTACCCATAAAGCTGTGTAACAGGCTGATAACCAAATCTCTATAAAATTCTCGCTCTGGTGCGTTGGCTGTTATAACGGTAAACATATATGTCCATTCCGCAATAGTTTCAATATTCCAAGAGTTTGTTATGTCATAAGTTGCTACGTTTTGCCCAATAGGAACTTCGGTTGTTTCAAATAAATGCTGATTGACGGTTATTATTGGTAAAGGAGGTAATCCTACATTCGGCATCGCGTGATAAACTTGAGGTTTTTTGAATGTCCCTGGTAAAACAGTATTATTAACCCCTCCTTGGGTAAGTTTTATCATAATTTCAGTCATATCCGTACGGTTTAACACAAGTACGCTTTGCAAGGTGATAATATCCGTAGTCAGTAATATACTCCCCGTTGCAGTATCGTTTAACTGGTAAATGTATGATCCAGATGGGAGAGGTCCTGGCAAGGTTGATCCCATATCTAACACAACAGAATCTTGTGCAATTAAAGGGTTATTCGTGCTTAAACTTTCTATAGCAACATAAGTTCCGATTACCCCGCTAACAACAGGGGCTCTATATACTGTAATGTTGCTGGTTATCCCGCTTATATATAGAACGATAGCTGATCCGTTTGCAACAGGAAGGGTTTTACACGTTAACATAATAGTTATCCTCGGTTAGCTTTAATGCTTTCCACCGCTAAATCGGCAAAGTGTTTTGTTGCACTGTATGCGGGAAACGCGGGAACTTTCCAAGCATCAGAATTGTCTGGATTTTTTCGCATAATTACATTTTTCTTGTGACCATCGGCATCTTTTAACGGAATGATACGGCTACCACCAGATGTTAACATATAATCAAGCATATTGTATTCCTTTCTTCCGTGATCGACCAAATCATTAACCCCTGAAACCGATCTAATTTCAACATAAAAGCCCTGTGAATCGTGACCGCGACGATAACTCAAACCGTCTTTGTATTTTTGATATGATGTCGCGCTTCTGAATTTTAGATTTTTACCGTCCAACGATCCACCTAAAGCAAATTCAGCCCACCTCTTTACAATAGATTTTGCTAATTCCTCAGATCCATCTAACCCAATGTCTCCGTTTTCTATAACATAATTATCTGAATCTCGTGTGTATGACATAATTAAGCCTGTGATGATACAGATAACGAACCAGCATTTGCAGAACGGGTCCAAAGATCGGCGAGCATAAGTTGAAAACGTCTCGGAAGATTAACCGCACCATTACCAAAAGGTCTAACGTGAGGCATACCGCCGCTTGTACCAAAAGCAACGTATGATGGTGAAGCATAAAAGACAACCATATATGCCGTATCTACTGGGTAAGTATCGGGCAATAACACAGTGGTCCCGTTAGAATAATCTATTATATAATCAGAGACAACAACCACTTTTTTATTAACGTTATCGTATACCGTGACAGCCCCGACAGGGTTAACCGTAGCATTTTGCTGATACGGAAGTGCACCGTTACCTCCTACTTTGAGATTGGTTGTGAATTTTACAACGTTATCCATTTCTATATAACTGTCATACAGACCAGCTTCAATGTAAACCGAACCTGCACTCTCAGGAATAGTCAATAACGGGTTTGCCTGTAAAACGACACCTGCTGTAGTGTTTAAACCGCCACCTGGTTCAGCAGTGTTGGGAGGTGCTGACGAATAGGTTATTAGACCGGAAAAAGGAGCGCTCGGAGCATCCCAATACACACCTCTCCCGTGACAATTATTGCAAGCCGGATCAGCAGAACCATAAGTATCGCCACCGAACACACAGGGACACTGATGCGCTTTTTGCCACTGCAATCTTACCCCATAGTTTTCCAACAACTTGTTCATAGGGGAGGCTGGCATCACATAAGGTGTCATAGGAGGTAAGAATGGAGTGTTCGCGTTGTTCATAAAATAAACCTTATAGTGCGATTAACATTGGTCCGGAAACTTTATTTATAGCTTCGGCTAGTAATGCATCTCTCATTTTACTGAATTGCATAATCTGTCCAGAAAACGCACCGTCTTTGTTGTACTGCGTCTCGTAGCTAAGCCCATCAACAGTCATTTTTGTAGATGTGGCACCATAGTTAATACTTAACTGCATTGTGGTGAGTGCCTGAACGGTAGCTGCGGCAAGGACAAGCTGTTTAATAAAGGAAAACCTTCCGTTGTAGTCGACGTTAGCCAACCCAGCAGTATATTGTAACCATAAACCACCAGGAATACTTTCAGCGAATCCCATAAATGCCAACTGCATAGCAAAAAGGGGTAACATCTGAACGTTGGCTGCAGGAACAAGTCGTATCAAACCGAAATCTGCATCCTCGACATACCAACTCGGAGGAACTCTAAAGAAGTCGTTCAGCAAAGGATAAATATATGCGAAGTTAGTCACACCAGTGTAAACCTCTGAAAACTTATCCATTATCGCTGTACTGTTAAATTCAGGGGGTTTCTTCACTGGACGATGTCTTAAACTTTGGTACATCCAACCCTCATCTTGTGCTCGCGGAAAAAAGAAATCGTAAGGAGATTCCTCGATATCATAATCGATACCTTGAATCTGTGTGGATGAGTTAGCTGTCACTAAACCTGTTGCGCGGGTCGAGAGGGATTGTTTAGATGCTGGAGCTGCCACCCAAGTCGGAGTTAATAATAACCCTGTGCGCTGTTCAACCCAATCCTCAGCATAACGTATCCAATTAAGAATGGTTAATGGTGGAATAGGCGAGCTTGGGTTACCGTAAATAACTAAGGGAATTCCTAAAAAACCAAGTAAATCGTCAGCGGATAATCCTGTTTTTGTTGGGGTTGATTTGGCACCATAACCGATAGGCTCGGAACCATAGCCCAGAGGTATCCCTGAAGTGTCCCAAGTCCATAATGCGGTGGTTTGAACTAACGGATATTGGACTGGCTGTGATAGTTGTGGCATAAATTATCCCTTAAGCTTTTGTAGATGCAACGCTTGCTTTTGAAGTTTTGGGTTTGAGTTTATTTATCTTTGAATCGATATTAGCAATTTTGGCCTCATCTTCTTGAAGTTTTTGTTCATCTAAGTTTAACTCATTATTTAAGCGAGTCAATTCAGGAGGGGTACTATCCGTTATTACTGCAGGGGCACCGGTTCCCGCGATTATCATATCGACCATACCAGATTTTACCAGTCGATTAATAGTCGTTGTGTCCGTGAGCACACCTGTCCGGAAAACACCACCTGAAGATGTAAAAAGTGCTCCTAAAAAACGCCCGCTAGTCTTACCTGTGCTTGACCAGCTACGCGATAAGTATGTTATTTTCTTTAATTCTGCAATAAATTGAGCCATAACCATCTCCTTGGTTTGAATAAAAAAGGTATCCTAAGTCTATTAAACAAAGGATACCATATTTTTATTACTGAGTCAAGCTAACTGTTAATCGTTTGCGTTGTTAGCACTAAGTGGGTTAAAACCAGCACCTTCGATCACAATATTCTTGATGATGGCGTGGAACTTAGGTATACGAACCCGAATTGCACCGATCATTGCGACCGCCCAAGGCATATATAAGCTCTGAGCGAACAGCTCAATTTTGGTTAATGGTAGCAAGTAACGGAAGTCAATAGCGTGATCGGTTTCACTCATATTCAACAGGAACACCGTCTCAGAACCTGGGAGTGTTGTGTTTAAATCGGTAAATGTAACCGCAGTAGATCCGTTTGCAACAACATCACCAATATAACGAAGCTGATCGGCTGCAGGTGGGGTTGTGGTATAACCGAGACCGCTTCTGAACACTCGGAAGGCATATTCGTCGTTAGCAACTGGTGGGGTGATCGTTAAGGTATATGAACCATCAACAATACCACCGGTAGCGGAAGCGTAAACCAATACAGATTCGTTTGAACTTTCATCGGTTGAAGCCACACCATAAGTGTAATCTCCGACATAGGCTGATGTGAAGTTACTTCCCGAAACCGCAACAGTGCTTGCCGCAACAGTGACCGACACGGGAGGAGTTGGACCGGTCAAGGTTGCCATACTTGTTCCTGTTTCACTTAATACATATGCTTCTGTAGGAGTGTTACGTGAGTTGATGAATAAATCGATTGGGAACTGGATATTACCAAAACGAGTTTTCATACCCTGTAAATCACCGTTAACAACCAAGCCTGCATCGCGCATTTGGATATCAGAGATGTTATTAACAACGTTGTTCAGGATACCTGTAACCAATGTCTGTAAACCCGCCGCGACAACAGGTGACATAAACGCGTGGGTGATTACGCCATATTTACGATACTGTGTAACCAATGCAGCAACAGAGTAAATCTGGTTAAATAACAGCTGAGCGCCTGGTAAACCTGAAGATGCTTGGCTGGTTGCATATTCCTGATAATCGTAGATGTTTTCAGGGGCGTAAGTTGAAACCTGCTGGAAAATACCGTCCGGCATATTAGGATAAATAGAACTATTTCCCCAATAGTTTGACCAGTTTACAGATTCCATAACCGTCAGGGCAGCGTTGGTGTTTTCCTGCTCAACTACGTTTACATAGGAGTTTTGTGCAGCAAGGGCTGTGGTAATAGAACGACCGTCAAGAGCCAATTTTAAGGTAATCTGTTTAAGTTCGTACTCACCGGCTGATGTATTCAAAGAACCGGAAGCCACAGAACTCGTGCTCATAAAAGCTCCACCAGGGGCTCTTCCTCCGGTTGCGCTGGCGTATGACCAGAAGTCAATAATCTGGTATGCCGCAGACTTGTTTAAAGCGTTGTACAAAGTGAATGAGTTCGGACGAACAGTTCCGCGAGCCATTTCAGTATCTAATGATACATAACCAAGAGCTTGTCCACCGGTAACCTGACTTAAGTTGGCCATTGAGCCTACATCAAGCTGAGCTTTCTGGAAAACAGAAGGGTTACTCTTTCTAAGATCGCTTGGGCGAAGAAGTTTTGCTGGGTCTAAACGTGTGTTATCCCTGAAGTTTTTAGCAAGAATGTTGTGAGCCCGTTCGTTAGATTCCATCTGTCTAACAAGCGTGTCGCTCACGGAACCTTCTCTTGCATTCGCCATCAGAGAGTACAAACCGTGACGGATATCGTCTGTTGGTGAGTAGTTATTCTTTCTGACGATATGCGAAATACGGTTTAACTCGCGGTGCATCGCACTATCAACGGTATGTTTTACTACAGCGTTTGTTTTGTTCATTTTTAATCTCCTAGTGATTATTTTTAATTTATCTCAGTTTGCCTTAAAACATATCCCTAAAGAATTTGGTTAACGCTGGTGACATCTTTTTGAGACTTTCAGCGAACAAATCTTGTTTTATAGATCCGGATTTAAGCAACGCTAATCTGTTCAATATAGCGCGTGCCTCAACGGTCTCAGAGGTTGTAAGTATGCCAGCATCTTCGGCATTATCAATCGCGGCATCCATTGATTCAACGCCAGATTTCTGCATATTAATAGCAGGGTTCACACGGTGTGCAGCCATTAAACTGGTGATAAACTCGTTAACAGACTTGGTTGACATATGAAGGTCGCCATCTATTCCACCTTGATTTCCGTTTGCTGGATTCTGGGCAGCAGCCTGATTAGCTTTCTCAAGATCTTCTTTTTCCTTAGCTTCTTTTTCAGCCTTTTCCTTAGCTTCTTTTTCAGCTTTGTCCTTTTCCTCTTTTTCCTTGTCAGCTTTTTCCTTTTCAGCCTTCTCGATAGCATCCTTTTCAGCTTTAGCAGTTGCAAGTTTGGCATCGTTTATAGCTTTTCTTGTTGCTGTAACTTCAAGTAGGCGAGCGTGAAGTGATTTACGAATCTTGCGAGCCTTTTCAACACCCTCATCTTCGTCATCCTCAACGGAATCTTCTGCTTTAGTCAAGTATGATTTTGCTTTTTCAAGAAGTTTGCGAGCCTTTTCTACAAGCTCATCGGCCTCAGATGATTCAATTTCCTCTTCGGAGTCTTCATCTTCAACCTTGGAAATAAGTTTACGAGCTTTACGTAAGGTAGCCACGGCTTTTTCAACCATTTCATCTTTTTCGCTATCTTCGTCGGATTTTGTTACCGTCTTACCAAGAGAAGCTTTTAGTTTTTCCATCTCGGCGGTAAATAAGTTGTAAAGTTCAGTTATACCGCTCTGTGGGGCAAAAGCTGAATATTGATCAACCATCCTTGACGCCCCAAAACCTGAAGCACTTTCTGGTGGACCAAAAACAATAGTTTCGCGATTAGGTACAACATTAAGTTTTCCCTCTTGCATCCAATCCGAAATCGGACGATTGAATTGACCAAGAGCCTCATCGACAGCCTTTTTGAATGCTGGATCAAGCTTTCCTGTTTGCATACTTATTAATGTTTTAGCCACTAGTGCAGCCTGTTCTTTGATATCCATTCGTATCTCCTAGTTGTTTACAGTGTTTTACCGATTGAATCTGTATTTATGCCTTAAGTTTATCATATAAAATCTCAATAATCAAGCCTTTGAATGAGATTATTTAATTTCCGTTTGTTAATACGAGGTATGCTAACGCGTGAGCGAGGATATCCGATTTATCAAAAGGTAATCCTCTGCAAACCATATAGTGCTCTCTAAAATAACCAATACTGTTTTCCGGAATAAGGTAATCCCCACAAGGACAGGATATGCTAATGTGTCGGATATACTCTCCCCACATCTCATCAGTATTAGCAGGGCAGTTTGGTGTAACTGGGGTAGCTGGGATATTATCATCGGAATTTGCTATTGCGCTCCCACCGATACCAGCAACACCATTAGTTCCGCCGACCATCGAGCTAAGCAAGGGTTCATCGCCGTCTTCAAATATATCGGCTTCCTGTGGCCATAAACCACCAGCTTTCATAATTTTAGCAAAACTTTTACCTGTAACAACTCTAGCAAAACCTGTAATTTTGTTATTCATTGGTGTTCTGGTGAAAGCTAAAGATCTCCAATCGATACCTTTAACCAAATAGCGGGTTGCGCCGTGACTGCAAGTATTCTCAGAACAATCCACCAACTCACTGAGAATGGGGTAACCAAATATGGATGCACGCCAAGCAACAGGGGGTTTTCTGTTTAACGATTCCCATAACTCATCATATTTATTGTTTACAGGATCAGATATTCCATCTTTAGATTCGGTTATAAGACCTTTAACACCAGTACGACCGTTTCCAAGATCTGTTACTTCAAGAGGAACCCCAACAATGTATGACAGTTTGTTGGTGATGGGCGGGGACAGCGTATCACCAATTTCTGATATATGATCAATATCGAGGTGTCCGTGTTTTATAAAGCTGGCGGCTGAATCTAACAGGGCTTTCTGCAGAATAACATCACCTTCAAGGTCAACTTGTTCATTGCTGGCTTCTAATTCAACAATTCTTTTACCGGTAGTGTCTGTGGTTGCTTTTATTATGCAAGGCAAATCGAACATGATGAGATCGTTTTTATCCACGTGTGTCTTCTCTTTACCACCTTTTAGTATATCCATAATTTTATCCTTAAAAAACATAGCAATAATCCTGTTTTAATAGTAGCTTTGATTCGCGTTAATGTAAACGGTTCCAGCAGCTAAGGCCTGACTCAAGGAGACAACTATATCACCACCGGTTGAATCTAAAGCTGGATAGGCGTTTGTATCATACTCTAAATCAATACTATATAAAACTGGAAGAGAAGAGGCTGTAGCACCAACATATATGCCAACCTGATGTAAGGTTACGGTACCATATGTTACAGTTAATACAACAACACCTGCTGTAGCTAAAACGGCGTTGCCAGGAATTTCAACCTTTAATCTTGTTAAGTTTGTATTTGATTCAGCAGCTATTGTTGCTGATGTGCCACCTGCTGGTATTGTTGCTTGAGCTGGGTAGTAATAAACATATTCGCTTAGTACCGTAACAGCTGTATTAAGAGCTTCAATAATCACGGCTGCAGGATAGTTTGAGTCGTTCACAACAAAAACCTGACGACCTTCCGCGTTAAGAAATGGATGTTCTGGCATATTAAAAATCTCCTATTGATTTATGTAATTGTATCACAAAACTTCTTCTAAATCAAGCCATCGTATTAAATTTTTGTTTATATCCGATTCTTTTATGTTAGAATACTTTTTAAACTGATATAAATCGATCCATTCTTTAAGTGTTACACCTTGTGCTGTGATGTACCACCAACCTGATTTTAAATCTCTTTTATCGGTAACAATATCCCATATAAAATCCAGTAAGCCGTTTTTAAAATCCACGTTATCTATATTCGGCATCTTGGATACATCGTTTGAAGCGGTAAGCATATAGCTAATTTCACAAAGAAGATCACGCTTAGCACAGGTAGACATGTAATTTTTCCGCGTCTCTGTGAGTTGATCTTTTTTTGTCACCCAATACGGTGATGGATTAGCAAGATCTTCGGCACGTACTTTACGGTATTCGACGCAGATAAGGCATTCACAATCGTCAAGCTCCTGATAATTGTAATGATTTGTTAAATCGGGTTTATTACACATTAACATCGCCTTTTAATATCGCCTCGACTAACATTTTTGCTGGTTCTGAATAATCGTTATAGGTTTGTGTTAGAAAACGACCCCACACACTTCTCCACCCATCAATGTCAACGTGTCCATAAAAACTACCATACGCATCGATACAGGTTTGACATTGACCAGATTCAAGTAGAGTTTTGTCACAATCAACGAAGTATCTCGGACAGCAGGCTTCTGCGGTACTTTCTGGTGTGTAATCCACAGTTAAGCCTAATCTTGAAATGAAAGGTAAGGCTTCAAGTAACATACCATTGAGACCAAACAGTACGGCCTCGGTAATTCCAAGTATTGAACAATATTCAGAAAGTACATACGCTGATCTATCATCCCTTATGTTAAAACTACCGACAAAAGAGAATGATGGGTCATTGAACATTAGAAAGTCCGGACGATCTGTAACAACGAGATTGTATACCTTAAAACCTCTTTTGAAATAATCGGCGTAATCTTTATCGGTACCATTAATTAATAGTATGGCTTTGCGATCTTTGTTAATGTAATATGGTGGCCAAGTCGGAACGTTGTTCAAACTGATAAGTCGGTTTATGTAACTATCACGATTATGTGGTCCAGAATCAACACTATAAAACTCGGTTGTTGAAACATTGTTTAGTAATATAGCATCGGGTACCGTCACACAGACTTTATCTAAACCTCTTTTACACATAATTCCGTCAATTAATCCGGAATACATATCTATCGGTTTACTGTTTTTCATTAATATATCTTTCTTAATGAGGAACGCTTCTGGTGAAGGGGCCATAACTTCGTGAATTGTATTATTACTGTTCAGGTAACCTGCTGAATATACTGGTAGTCCAGAATTGAGCATCATAGCAATTTCGTCTTTTATTGTAGCACCAAAACTAACTACGTTACCAGACATATCAATAATTTTTGGAACAACACACCCCACTCTATCGTTATGCGAGACGTCAATCATTTTCTTGATAAAGGTTCCGTTGTGGCCGTTTAATACAGAACTGATTATTAGAATCTTATTTTCTTTTGCTTTGCTAACAATGTCGTAAAATTCGGTATATGTTCCCCTGTAATCCGAATGAAGTTTTCCACCTTTGCTTATGATTATTTTTTTAACCAGTGTTTCAAGTTGGTTTTTAACATCAGCATATAGTATCACGTTAACATCCATATGTATATCACCTAACCCAGTAATACACTTATTTAAAGCGGATATATCACCATCATTAAGTATGTAAACAGAAATTGCATTGTTTAATCCAGGGCAGTTGGCATATTGGATCGCTCTTAGGTTAGGTGTTACATCGGTAACCATAGCGTTTCTTTTTAGCCTTTTTAATATGTTCAACGTAACGTCTTTGTCTTTTTCGTAACGTTTGGCTGTATCGTTGACTGATGTTAAAATTTTATCGATGTGCCCTACACAGTTGACATCTTCAATGGTTTTAGCTAAGTGGTAGTGATAGAATTTTGAATTTCCATATTTAAAGTCGAGATCGGACAGAACGGATTCTCCAGTACGATAAACAACAAGACCAGTCATATAGTTATAAGCTAAAAGTTTCTCAAAATCAAAACCATTCTTGAATCTTGGGTTAACGTGTTCGCCATCAATTAAGGAATCCTCATCAGCATAACAAATATCGGTATCGGTATTGAGCATATATAGCACAGCTTCACCAACAGCATTACTAGCAAGTATATCACCAACGACAGGGAATGTTATAAAATCATACTCATTGTTAGCCATAGAGATAATTTCTTTTATTGCTCTGTCGGCATCACCATCTGTGATATCGGTTATTTTGTAAATAGAACCCTGTTTTAACCCGTTAACCACCATATCTTTACGGTTAACTATAAAAGTTTCTATATCAATCAAATGCTGGTTGCGAATTGACTCTAACGTTGCATAAAGGTCTTTTTCATCATCGTCGACTAAATAATCCACAACAATAAGGGTTTTTTGACTAAGAGTCAACTGATCAGCGGGGTTACTTGAATCAAATAGTGATAACCATTCGTTGTATGTACCTTCTCGTGGTGGGCGGACCACATAATTTCGCTTGTACATCCCAAGTTCAAGTCGAGCTAATGCGTTTATTAACCCTGTTTCATCAATGATAACGTCATTTTTGTTAAATACATCATCTGGGTTAATTGCACTAATCAATCCGTTCGATTTAACATACGAGTTTGTTTTGATGTAAAGCGGTATTCTTCGGATGTTGCAACGGTTGGAGAATTCAAAAAGATCGTTGCTAAGATTACCACTATTGTCTGGATAACCGACTCTACTAAGTAACTCTGCGGAAAAATAAATCAGCGGGCCATTTAATGTTTTAACCTCAACAAAAGCATCGTTATCATTAATCTTGGCGGTATCATTAATTTCTTTACGAAGCTCTTCTGGGATATCTATAATCTCGTTAAAGACTGGATACATACCGTTATTAATAACGCACGATGCAGAGCCTTTTAATAAACCACAATCTCCTGAAAAATAAGCCAATCCAATCTCAGAGTCGGTGCAATTCAGTATGATATTTTTACCGAATGGAACATTCATCATTTCAGATAAGCTGGATACTACGACACCGCCATCGGAATCACTAATGTTATCGAGTGGTTTAAAATAATCTGGTGTATTCAAAAAAGCACTTAATAAATCTTCGTTTGTCATATTAATGGAGCTGTAAATAGTTTTATCACTTAAAGATCCGAGTTTGGTAAACGATTCAGAACTATCTTTGTTTGACGTGTTTATTAATAAGGAATCTGCCAGTTTTAACAGTTTGTATTCCTTACTGTTAACCTTAAGTTCAATTTGCTCATCTATGACTATACATATATTACATGACGGGATAGCCTTTTTGTAACGAGAAATGTTAGTTATTAAGGAATCCAGCATTTTTGAATTATACTGAATAACAATAGCTGATGGGTTAACTTTTGAAACAAGAGTATCACTATACCAGTCCAAACTGATATGACCGCGAATGAAACCACGTTTAGTCAAATCTTCAACAGGTTTAACCAATGTATTTAACGCAAACTCAGAATCTTGGCTTGGATGAATTAAAACGGTGGCTGGACTTTTGTTTAACATATTTTGAATCTCCTTATTTATTAACGCAGATGTTAACACGTTTTTTGGATAAAGTCAAGTTTTATTTTTCATCGTTGTTGTGTCGCCGTACACCTGATATTGCTCCGTGAGATTCGCTCTCTGCTGGATCAATATTAGATGTCATTCTTGCACCGGATAGGCCTTCCGATTGTCCTGAAATAACACTTTGATAGATTCCTGTAAGGCTCGGATCGACGGGAGCAGCATCCATTAACTCTGCCATTTCAATAAGTTTAGCCCTGTTTGTAGCATCTTTTGGAATGGAATCTTTGAAACTTTTTAAACCAACCATAGCGCGTCGTTCCTTCATATTCATACTCAGTTTACGCTCTTCATATTCGCGAGCATCTTCTTTGGGATTTTTACCTGTGAATGAGAACATAAGGTGAGGATATCTTTGCCAAAGAATGTATTCGTTAATTACAAGTTCAATGTGGTCTAATAATTCTTCTTTACCGATATCTTCTTGGTCTATGCGATCCGTGGCAGCTTGGTTTTGTAATTCGGAATCTGGACCTTTTCCTGAAATTTTATACCCTAAACGATGTGGAGGGAACCTGAATATTGTGCAAAACGCGCCAATGGTCATATTCATTAAATCTTGATAGTAAGCCTCTTTACCTTTAATGTCCGTTAAATCAAGAATATCAATGTCGCCATCTTTAGGTACGGCGAGAGCGGGTAACGTCCAGCTTTTAGTGACACCAGCCTTCATATTTGTCCATAAACGACTGAGAACGTCTAATTGTCGCTGTGTCCAGCCTACGCCCTTCAGTAGTAACATACCGTTAGGGACTTTATTTCTGTTAAATGTATCGACGTTAAGATCTAAAGCATTCTGAAATCCTTGAATTAAGCGAACACCTATTTGAATTTCAGGTAAACCATAACCATACATATCAGGATTGGCAGACGGGTTTCTTACATACCAGACTAATTCGGATCGTTTAAATGTGTGAATAATGGTACCGGTTTTATCTACAGCAACAGCAAATATTTTTGGGTCGCCCTGATAACCAGACGGTAGTGTCATTCTTATGCTACCAGCATCGAGGCATTTGAAAGCAAGAATTTTACCGTCCTCATCATTTCGGTCTGTCCATATAGCCATACCATCATATGTTAAACTCGTTCTTGTTAGCGCGGCCAAGAATTGTCTAAAGGAGGTGTATCCTGCCGCGTCACGCTCAGGTCCGGAAAACTCCATATTACAATTAAGTATAAAATTTTCTGCTTCAAGTATATCTTTGGCAATATCTTTATTTTTTCCTGCTGTGGTATCTCTTGGTTCGATTCTAAACCCGCGTTTCCACGATTTATGTGATAATGAACTAAACGATAGAACATCAGCGATTCGCATACCAATAATCATCTGTGGTGTGACGTTTTCTTGGGCCATTTTACTAAGAGATTCAGGAGGTATACCTTGCCATTGAACAACGCCTGAGTTTGATAGATCTGGCATATAGCTCATTGTGACAAAGCTTTGCATAGATGGTGGTATGCTTACTCCTGATTTTGCAAGATACTTTTCGTATTTTTCAGCGATGTCATCTCCGCCTTTTGCAACAAACGAACGTAAATAATCATCAATAGAATAGTTGAAGTTTAAACCGTTATCTGTAGAATTCGGAAGCATTGCTTTACCGACGTGTGAACCTTTGTTATCGAATTTGTTTTGGTCGAATCCTATAAAATCAGTGCTTGTGCTTTCTGGTGGCATAACAATCTCCTGTAAAACACAAGTATAACTCTTTGATTTGACTTTTTCAAGAACTTAATGTAAACTATTTAAATGCTGGTAGACCAAAGTAGATGGAAGTAAACAAGGGTAGATGAAAAGAGGTTTTAAATATGGAATTTACAGATTACGATAAGGCAGAATTATTATACACAACAGATGATGCAGAGAAATACCTGAAACTCTGTCGCGGAACATTGAAAACTTGGCGATATAGAGGATACGGTCCCGATTACATAAAGGTGGGTCGGTTTGTTAGATACGCGTTATCGGATTTGAATTATTTTATAAGTTTAGGTTCTGTTAAAGTATGAATTACAAAATTATAAAATTAAACCTGACAAAAGTCGCCAAAGTATCATTAGAAGATTACGATGAACTGATTAAACACAAGTGGTCAGCTGTCTGGATCGGAGATCGTTATTACGCACGGGCTAAAATTGACGATAAGTATGTATATATGCACCGGTTTATTATGAAACCTAAAAGAAATAAGGTAGTTGATCATATAAACAATAAAGGTTTAGATAACCGACGAGAGAATCTAAGGATAGCGAGTCATCGACAAAACCGTTGGAACCAAGCTAACATGTACGGAAGAAAACCTGCACACCGATCATTAAGAGATTTTGTGTGTAATGTAAAGTACAGAAACAAAGAAAAAAGAATCACATACAGAGAATGTCAAAATAGAATCAATTTAAGTTCGGATCAGCAGTATTATGAGTTACATATAAATGATAATGTTGTAAAGTTTAGCATTATCGATTTAGATATAGTTTTGGCGCACACGTGGCATATGTGTGCGGGATATGCTAAGTGTTCATCGGGTATGATGCACAGAATGATCGGGATAAAAAAGTATGGTGATTTACAAAGAACTATATATGTGGACCACCAGAATAGAGTAAAAACAGACAACCGAAGAAACAATTTAAGATTGGCAACACATATACAAAACTCAAAAAATAGGGTGAGTAAGAGAGGTGATATGCGTTCAATTCGAGTTCTTAAGACTGGTTTTTCGGTATATATCACACACGATGGTAAAAACGAGCATGTTGGTACATTCGAGAATTTAATCGATGCTAAAAAAGCAAGGCTTGAGTTTGAAAAAAAGAATTACAATGAATTTAGGGTTAAACGTTCTTATATAACCAAATAACTCTCCAACTCTCCAACTCTCCGGCTTTACTCTCCAACTCTCCAACTCTCCGACTTTACTCTCCGACTTTACTCTCCGACTCGGTTTTCTAAACTTTTCTTTTAGAATCATATGGTTAGTTGTGTTTTATAAAATTTAGAGAATTACCCGTTTTTCTTGGTGTTTTATAATATAATCAAGATGTTAAAATTAAAATTCCTGTTTAACGGAACTCTCCGACTCTCCGACTCTCCAGACTTTCTTATACCACTATTACACACGAATAAAAATCAGCACTGGGATGTTAAATGTTAGGTAGTTTGATGATGTTATTATATTCTATTAAGACTATTATATTGTTGGAGAGTTGGAGAGTGGTTTATAAAAGTCCTTATATGTCAACATTAAATAGACTCTCCGACACGATGAAAAGCTGGAGAGTGGTTCGGAGAGTTGGAGAGTCGTGGGTTTAAATAATGTATATACTCTCATCCTTGCTTTGAAACATTTGACAAGAGTCCAGTAAATTCATTTTTCGTTTTTTTAATTGACAGATTCCTTTATTATAATGAACACACTTATTGCAAGATCCATCAGAAGGATCATAAATATTCATCGTTAATAAATTCGACAACATATCAAAACCACCAGAAACATCATCTAAACCCAATTCTTCGCCATTCCCTTCTACAAAACCACTTGGTAGCATCACCATACCAGAACCCCTTTTAATTGCCGACACGATTAAATAAACAATGGCGTCAGCTTGGTCGTCTTTACCTGATCCATCTCCTGTGAAATCTTTTAACTCATCTTCCAATGGTGTTAACCAATCTGCTTTTCTCGGAAATATAACTCGTCCTAACTTAAACCAACCTTGCACACTTCCAGTTCCTGTCCCAACACCATTGACTGCGCGGGCTCTTTTACCCTCCTGACCAGGGTTCACACCTTCAATCGGTATTGCTATTTGTTGCAAACTTTGTATAATCTGAATACCCGATGATTTTCGCTCCATTACAACCTCGATAGGGTTCCATTTCGCATATTGAGCGCGAACCGCCATCATTAGGTCGCCAAATTTTATATTTTCACGAAAAACATCCATTATGTAAACATCTATGTGAGGATCACATTCTCCATATAAAAGTGGATCTTCATTATTGTGATACTCTTGACAGGGGACAAAACCACCTGTGATACATACTGAATAATCTGATTTTTCGGTTTCTCCAGTCGCAGTGTCCCAAGCTTGAAATATAACCCCGCCCTGAGAAGTAATCCACCTTGCTGTAACTGGTTCATCGGTATACCTAAAATCATTTTTGTTGAATATACCACCCTCACGTCGACCAGGTCTACACTGATAGACGGATTCGGCAATGGCTGGCGTTAATCGTTTTACACTGAAATATTCTTTACGTTTCGATTCCATCTCCGGCCAGAAGAAACCCTGCTTTTTAACATCAACACCATAGTAAACCTTATATCGACGCATACCGTTTGTGTCAGTTTTAATATATTCACCTATCTCTGAAAATATACATTCCAAATCTGATGGGACTATAACCTCAGCATAAAGTCTTTCTTCTCCTTGACGTTCGGCTGGTATAATGACTGTAACCCAATCTAAATCCTTTTGTAGCTCACCATACAAATCATTTACGTGCCAACGCCGTCCAGCTAATATAAATCTTGCTCCGGTGGATTGTGCTCGACCAACAATGGTTGATGAATACAGATCAAGAACTTTTTTGCATTGTGCATCAGTCGCGGAGTTTTCTGCATTATGTATATCATCAAGAATAATTATACTCGCGTGTGCGCCTACAACGGTTGCCGAATTAATACCAGCTCCCCAGAAGCTTGGATCGGGAATATCGAGTGTCCTTCCTGTAACGTTAGCACCAGTATCCGTACTCCATCCCACTTTTTTGTTTGGTCTGACGTCTGGAAAATACTCTTTGAAGGCTTTGTTGTTTTCGATGATTGACATACTGGCTTTCTGAAACTTCTGAACGAGGGCTTCCGCACCACTTATCCCTAATATTGCCTCATTTGGGTTTCTTCCTATCGCAAAAGTAGGGTAGCATATGCTCAATAACTGAGATTTCCCCGCGCCTGGTCCAATATGAACCTGCAATTGCTTAATACGCTCATCACATAAACCGTAGGCCACGGGAACTAAATGCTGAGGGAAATTCCAGTCTGGAAATATATCAACATAAAAACCCATTAATGCCTTAGCGAGTGTTAATGTTCGTTCTTTTCCTGATAGTCTGGTACTTTCCGTTTTAATCTGCTCTATCATCCTTTTTTACTCCTCTAAACTTACCAACTTTCGGATACTTTTTTAATTCTTCATAAACTCTGCTTTCTCTCGCAGCAACTCTACCAGCTCGTTCATACACACGCAAATAACGAATATATATCCCACGAATCATATTACACTCGCTATCCGTAAACTTGTGATTAAACCGTCTTTCTGTTTCTTCAATCTTACGAAAAGCATTTGTGTTATTATTTAAACTTAGCAATTTCAACCTGTTTTCTGCAAGGGTTAACAGTTCACGAAAATCTTTTGGTAAAGTCCGGCGAACTGGATGAATTTTATTTTCAATTGGTATATACTTTTTGGTTTTATCAACAAGAATATCCTTTGCTAACTTAACCCTCAGCTGTGTGCTCAATCTCCCTAATTTTTTCAGCTCATCCTTGCTTTTTAATATATAATCTCCATTCGGTTTTTTAACGACAAGAGCTAAAAGTTCTTTTAATGGTATCTTTACTGTGCCTTTTAGTGAGCTTTCAGAACGCGCCTTATATTCAAATTGTCTCTTAACCATTCGGTTTTCTATAATTTTAGCCTTTTCCATATGTTTGTCTATCTGTTAATTTATACGCTTATCTTTATTATAACCAGCAATTCTTAAAATATCAACCTCAGAATAAATAACTTGACAAAATCTAAAATCTGTGATACTATTAACATTATCAAAAAAGGAACACTGTTATGTCTAAAAAGGTATGGTTATTTCTGCTTTTATACTACTTCGTGATTACTATATTCTTTCAACTATCATACCGGAATATTAAATCTGGTTTAACATCGGCTTTGGAGATTAGTTCGGGTTTTGCGAGGGAGGGTAGGAAATATTTATGATGCCAGTATGGAATTGTGAACACTACAAAGCACCTATAGCTGAAATCCGTCAAGTTGAAAAAAAGCTTATAACTAAGGCTAACCGTACAAATAAGCACGGAGTATTAATGGCAATTAACGCTAAGTATAAACACTTTTACAATGAGTTAGAAGGCCTCCAGCAAGATCAAAAATATTGTTATATCGCCAAAAAGGAAGCTGTCTCCGAACACAACGCTTGGTTAAAACTTAAAACCAAACTCTTTCCAAAAGGTTCCGGTAAATGATTTTATTTATTATTATCACAGTCACTTATTTTTCAATTATTTATTCTATGTTTCCGCGTTGATTTTATAAAAGGATTGCTATGACCAACCACGAAGTTAAAAATACCAAACAATCATTTTTTATTTACGCAGCCGTACTCGATGAACCGGTAGCGGTTTATGATGGAAAAGTTATAATTAACCAAACAGAATCGGACGGTTTAACCACTTATTTGGTCGTTTCAGATTCAGCATCCAGTGTAACTTCTTATTTTAGAAATGTTCACAAGAAGGATATTTTAACTTTAAACAAAGTCGGACAGGTGTATGCCTTTATCAATACCACACCCGACTCCATCGAAATAAATTCAACAATACATTAAAAGGAGGGTTTTATGACAACAAGCAATGATGTAATAACAGAATTAACACATAGTATAATGCGAATGAAGATGAATGTTTCATATATAGTTCAGCATTATGGTGTTAACGGAGAGGTTGTTCACGAAGAAATTTGGATGAGTGCCGTTTGCGACGATGGTGATAGTAATAAGGACTGGTCTAAATATACACCTGTCGGAAACCTTCATTTTATTGTAACTAATGAGGCTTGCTTCGGTCGTATCAAAAATGGAGATACGCTATATGTCGATTTAAATAAGTTATTCTCAGAATCTCTGTTTGATTCGTATAACCAGCACAGTCACGGATTATTGACTGAGGGTGTTGAATATGGAAGCAACTGACGCAGGTATAAAAATTATGAGTGTTGTGGAATTTAAGGCTTTCTTTGCGGGTCTTATAATAAACTCACCAGAAGATGGTATACTTAATAAAAAACAGTTTGATGCCCTTAAAGCTGCAGTTAATGGGTTGGTTGATTCAAAACCTGTTGTTACTACTTTTCGCTGATAATAAACCGAGTATACGGAAATATGGTAATTATATATGAATAAAAATATTCTGCTAAACGTTATTCTGTTTATGATAATCGTAACGCAATCCATATCTTGCAAGATTCGAATTCACTTCTACGGTTTGAAAGACTACGGTTTAACCTTTATAATTGGCTGAGGAAGAGGGATTCGAACCCCCGACATTCTGGTTAACAGCCAGACGTTCTGCCACTGAACTATACCTCATTAATTTGGAGCGTCTCGTGAGACTCGAACTCACTTCTACAGTTTGGAAGACTGTGGCACAACCTATATACCAAAGATGCATTACATAAAATGGCGGAGAATGTGGGATTCGAACCCACGGAAGCTGTTATACCCCGCTGATTTTCAAGACCAGTGCCATAAGCCAGACTCGGCCAACTCTCCGCTGTTACAACATAAATTGGTCAGGATGATAGGATTTGAACCTACGACCTTCTGTTTCCAAAACAGACACGCTTCCAGACTGCGCTACATCCTGATATTAAATTGGCGGCGAGCAGAGCATTTTATCTCCCAATGTCTGATAATTAATCAGCGCCCACCATAGCTTTACAAAAATACTGAATTTTGCGACGGGTTTAGCAGTTAAGCCAAATTAAAACAAGGAGCCCTTATTACCCTTATTAACCCGCCATTTGTTTAATGTAACATTAATTTTAGAATTTGTCAAGCATTTTATTCTGTCTTTGAATTGGTGGAGATGGTGAGAATTGAACTCACGTCCAGAACACTTAACCACTTGTTGATGCACACGCTTTTTGATTATAATTTTTCGGTCGTTCCTACATAATCGAATCGGACAACCTAACCGCTATATTGTCGTAAGGTATACACGGTTATATCCTATCTATCTCCACTTCTGTGACGGCGGAATCTCGTAGCAGGAGACTCTCTTGAAACCACCGGATTATGCCGCTAAAGCAGAATCGAAATTTGTATCGTTTGCGTTTACTGTTTACTTAAAGTATTTAGGAGAATTCAAGCTGTCTCCGCGTGCAACCTATGGGTTCCATCATCCTGTCGAAACCGTGACATCCCCAAAGAAGGTATTATAACTCTGGTGTGAGGGTTAATCAAGTGTAAAACATTGATTAAAGAATTGATCGTGGCAAAATTCCGAAAAAAATGAAAAAATTTCGCGTGGGGTTGGGACCCTCTATATATCAACCTCTCCAGTATGCCCGCACCTACCCCTATCTAACAATATCCTTTAAAAATAAATTCAAATAAGATATCCATATCCTGATATCCGATGATCGTCATAATAAGATATCCATATCCTGATATCCGATGATCGTCATAATAAGATATCCATATCCTGATATCCGATGATCGTCATAATAAGATATCCATATCCTGATATCCGATGATCGTCATAATAAGATATCCA
>JAEHJW020001751.1_pt3 | contig 67804 bp, 76 predicted proteins | sample 9271431 | NCBI WGS metagenome assembly JAEHJW02 | reverse complement strand
TACTTGAAACTATTTATGAAACAACTAAGGGTTCTACCATTAGGTGTGGGTTAAGTATTAAGGGCTACCCAAGCAAACGTAGTTGTAAAAAGCATACTGTAGATATAAGGGTTCTAAAAGAACAAGAGGTCGAGTTAGCTATATTGCTAAAAGGATAACCATGAAACAGCTTAAAGTTATTTCTAACAGTGGTGGTATTGACCTGTATTTATTGGGGGTTCCCGCTCAATACCATGACAAGTTTCCGTCTATTGGTGCCTTTCCTCAGAAGTTTAATGCTGATGCACGTGATATATGGCTAAGGCTTTTAAAAGATGAAGACTTTGTGGAAATGGCTAAAACTTTTGAATTGCCTGCTGAACGCTGGAACTACACTATTCAGATCTTTCTAAAGTGGTGTTCTGATGAAGGCATTTCACCATTTGAATCCATTGTTGACCGCACTGACAACAACAGGATTATTGATTTTTTACTTTCTGCACGTCTTAAAGTAATCAAATATTTAGACCGCATTAAATTGCTTGAAGTTGTGTCCATGTATAAACCTTACCGAGTTTATATGCGTAAGGATCATGGATTTGTTGTTCAGTCTTATATTGAACTACGCGGGTTTGGTGACTTGTCTAAATTTGAACAGTATCTACAACATCGTCAGGTTGGTTTTGTTCGTACTGCTGGTGGAAAATGGCAGCACGTGATTAATTCTAACCTACGTATGTTTGTAAAAATAATCAATTCTAATAGAGCTCAGCTATGGTATGAAATTTCTGTGGGTTCCTCGGTATACTATCCAGGTGCAGAAAAGAAAACTGTGACTATCAAACAATATAATTCCTTCATTGATAGAACTATCTGGCTTCCAATCGTAAGAGCCCACCGCTTCCGTTCTATTAAGAAGCCTAGCTTATTCTGAGGTATGTATGAAAATTCTTTCTGTTAAAACCACGTTACTAAGCCTGGCAAGTTCTATTGAACAAGATGTAGATAAATTGATGGAAGAATCCGCATCTTCAACCAATAAAATGCAGGACTTGCAATTTAAGGTCAAACAACTGACCAATCGATTGAATAGCTTGTTTATTCGGGATGATATTGAAAGACAATACGATATTGATATTGTTATTGAATCCCTGTTTAATCAACAGTACGAGGTTGCAAAACAGTGGGCTACGTCTCATTTTAATAGTGATTGGTTTTCTATTGAACCAGATGTTGAATTCAAAGTTGCTTTGTGTAAAGCCCTTTTGAATTTCTTTGTAAACTATAATAACGGCTTATGGATTCAAATAGCTGGACGTGATCCAAGAGTGTTTGATATACTATATGGGCAAAATAATGGATAATTCAGTTCCTATTTATGAAACATCAGGTGTTGCATCAACTCTTAAATCTCGTCATGGTATTGATGCAGAAAACTATGAATCCGGCTTCATGTACATTGCATACGAATACTCTGATTTCCTCAAGCTAGTTGTAGCGAGCTTTCGATCTTTCCTTCATCATAACCTATATGAAAAGCTGAATATTAGGAATAATCAACTTCAAGTTTCCGACAATCGCTACGCTATTTCTGAGAATGATGGGGACCGTTTATCTAAAGAAATTGGTGGCCTTGGCTCCTATACTAGAATTCGTAAACAGAAATCTGATTTCAAAATCAGCATGTGCGTTCAGAAGTACGTACAATTAGTAGACACAAACATGGTAAGCAGTATTACCAATACTCGTCCCTACTCATTATCACAGGAAGAAAAGACTAAGTTTAATGAGATTGCATATAAAGAGTTGGTTACTACTTTTGGTGCTGATATTTTTGACATAGACACTGGTATTGATGTTGAAATTCCGGCTGATTCTATCTTAATTAATCGTCCCACTCTTGATTTAGCCAAAACTGTTGCTAATGAAAAAATTATTAACATAACTAAGAAATACGTGAAAAGTTTCAGGCTTATTAGCTCCCCATTAGAATTGCCGTATCCTTATAAAGAATACGTAGATGGTAATGAGGTAATTATCACAAAACTAAAGGCTGCTAATGATAAAGCAGCATACATCAATAAGGTGTTGGAGAACCGTAAATATAGTGTGTATGTGAATCTTACCCTTACTCCAGAAGAGACAAATTATATCACACAAACAGACTTTGAAAATACTAGTTCAAGTTACGTAGCAACATGGTTTGTATCCTGGTGTACTGGTGACCTTGCTGGTGGCTTCGCAAGCCCAGAAGCAATTAACCCTATTTCTTCTATTGCGGAAGAAAATAGTTTAGTTGATACTACTAAGCTTCGTCCTAGAACCAATTCTGACGAATTATCAATATCAGGGGATGGTTATTGTTATTTTATCCCCACCATTGATAATGCTAAACAATATGATGATGAGTTGGAGCAGCTTGGTTCACGTGCTGATGGTGATTTTTGCTACGAAGATGATAAAGAGATTAAAAAATCTAGGGTAGCAGTACAAGATATTGTCAAGAAGCAACGTTTACCCACTAACCGTATCATATACACGGATTGGTCAAACAATAAGCTTGCTTATAGTGATACGAATGGTGCCCTCAAGATTATGGACTTGGAAGGCTATATGCCTTGTACCAACAACGTATATAGTCGTATTCTTGGTGCATCACTAATGCAACAAAATAAAGACAATACCATCAGATTAAACCACTTGTCATTTGCCATTAGGTATGCAATAGAAAAGGGTGTTACTTATGAGATCAAAGATGAAGATAAGGATTTTGTATTCCAAAATGAACCCTTTTTAGAAGAGGAACTACTGCGTGACTTAAAAACGGGTGCTGTTGAAGACTATACCCACACTGTATACCATAAGCTAAATAGAAAAGTATCAGCAGTTGGGCGCCCGGACTACATTGAAGAATACGCACATAAAGATGCCTTTATCTATGCATTAATTGACGAAAATAGCCCTATTCCTGCATTGCGTCCCCTAGGTAGGTTACTTAAAGCTGCCTATGAAGTGTCAATTAAAGATATTCCAAATACCCTTGAATATCGTTCTGTTATTAATGGTTTAGGGCAGCTTGCGCTGTTGACTATCCTTGTTAAATACATGGGAAAGAAAAGCATTATTGATGCAGCAGATGCAGAAGACCGCAAGGTATATACCAATCCTGATTTTGACCCTGATTATAAACCAGAGGGTATTGCGCTGGTAAAAGGCATTTCTTTACAGCCTCATCAAGTAAAAGTATTTACTTACTTAAAGAATATCCCTAAGAACGCTATTATATCAAGTGATGCTGGCGGAGGCAAAACCATTCAGGTGCTGCTCGATATCCTGTTCAACATAAATAAGGGTGTTAAAAAGCCACTTATTATGTGCCCAAGCCACCTTGTTAAAGATTACATAAAGGAAGCAAACTTTGTTGCTAAAGGTCGTTTAAACGTTGTCCCAATCACCACAGCTACTTTTAAAGTATATGGTGCGGATAAGCTTAAGCAGTTGATTGAACATTCACCTATCAACACTGTGTTTATCACTGACTATAATTTTATCAAGGGTAACGTTGAAGATGTAGTGTATGGTACTACAATTATCACTGTTGGACATAACGCTGAGTTCCTTCGTCAATTTGACTGGGATTATGTAGCGCTTGACGAATCACATATGTTGAAGAACACCAGCCAGCGTCAGGCTAGCGTTCAACGCTTAGTATCTGAAATTCCTATTAAGCGTTTAGCTACTGGTACTTTCGTATCAGATACTATTCTGGATATTGTTAAACAGTTTGCATTGCTTGATCCTTCTGTATTTGGTTCACAACAGAAGTTTATTGAATTATATGCCAATGAAACTCGAGGTGGTAAAGTTTTAAGCTGGAAATCTGGAACTGAGTCTTTAATAGCATCAAAGATGAAACAGTTTGCTACCGTCGTTAATACAAAACGTAAAGAATGGGCTGCCTTGCTACCAGATCGTATTGAGGAATTCCATTTTGTTGAATTAACCACCACTCAACGCGCTGTATATGATGCAATCCTTCAAGAAACTATTGAGATAATTAGAGCTAATAAGGAGTTGATGGAAAAACTCAATTCTCAGGATGAAACCCTAGCTGACGAACTTGAGGCAATGCTGCGTCCATATTTAGCTAGACTAGAGCAGTTCCTCTCAGCCCCCGCTAGTGACCCTGCTGGTAAAGTAGCACTGCTTGATTCAGATGACATTATTAGCCCCAAAGTTAAAATGGTTCATAAGTTGTGTAGGGATCATTTAGCTGACGCGTCAGACTCCGGTAATATATTGATATTCACCAGCTATAAAGAATCTGCAAGAATTATATATGAGTCAATGCCACAAGAGATAAAGGATATAACGGTATTTTATACAGCAGAGACCAAGTTTCAGGCTGGTGAAGAGTTTGAAAATAATCCAAATAAGCGTATCATGGTGGGTGTTGAAAACTCAATGAATACTGGATTAAATCTCCAAGCGTGTTCCAGACTTATTCGCATCGAAACTGTCTGGAATCCGGGTACATTAGAACAAGGTGAATCCCGTATTAATCGCCCTGAACTTAAGAAGAAAGAGACTAGAAAAAATATTCACTTTGACTGGATTATTACTAATAACAGTATCGACGTGACTAAGATTGGTCGCCTTATTGGTAAAATCATTAGCAAAACCAAGTTTGATGAGTACCAGAATCAATTATACGATGGATTGCCAGATATTGAGTTGGTGACAATGAGTTTGGATAGTATTACCCAGCATAATGACTTTAGAACCACACTTAGTGATCATCTTGAAGCATTTCAAACATTAAAACAGATTGAGCAATCTGAATTCGATGCCTACCGTAATGACCCAAAAGTTAAGAAGGATATGGTTGATGTTCCTGATGGCAACATTCCTAATGGGTCCAAACTATTGAAGCACGTTCCATATGTCTCTGGTCTACAGCTATACGGACAAGCTGACCTAGGTTTAGTTGGTTACAATGAATTCCTCCGCAATGAACTTGATGAAGATTTTGATCCAATTGGTCTACAGATTCATACAGAGTTTGGTGATGGCGAGTGTATTGGAGTACGTAAGAATACACTTCGTGTTAGACTGTCAGATGGTTCCTCTGTATCAGTAGATAAACTGGCTGCATTTGTTATCACCCGAAAGTCTACTTCAACGAAGGATATACGTCACCAATTAATGAAGCTTGCTGGACTAGCACCAGCAACAACTGATGATCTCAAAAAGGTACGGCCGGAGGGTATTGTAGATGAGAAACCAACACCACCACGTAAGACTAAAGTGCTTAAACCAGTACCCAATAAGGATGACAAGCTTAATAATAAGTTTAATCTTTATTTCACTATTATCAACAATAGTATTGCCCTTGGTGTTGATACAGAGGACCCTGATGTACATCAAAAGCAGTTGGCGAAATACGGATTCAAACCAACCTCGCCGTACCTTTACACGCATGTGAGGACTGCGAGGACAATGCGTTTGCTTATAGATCAACTTACATCTAAGTTTGAAGTAGGAAGCCAGTATGTTAATAGACTTGAAGCCTTGTATCAATCCTTCAACCTTGGTAAATCTAAACTTCTCAATGTAAATCAAGCAAATCAGGTTGAGTTGAAAAATTTCCTACGTTTGAAGTTTAAAGCATCAGGAAGCAAAGAACTGAAGCCCTATCCATTGATACAAGATGGGGAGCTTTACATTCTTATTGATACTACCATGCAACCAGCAGCTAAACGTGTTCCATCAAAAATTATTGGCTCTGGTATTAAATGGTTTAATGAAGGTGGTGACTTATACGCCTTCTTTGGTTCTAAGGGGGACGTCAAATCAGCAATTACTCAAATGAAAAAGGATGGATTAGAAATTGAAAACTTAGAGGACTTAAAAGCTGAGTTCTCTGAAATTAAGTTATTTAAACGTAAATCATAGGAGTTGACAATGCATCTAAGCAATAAACACGTTCAAACTATTCAAGAGTTTCTGCAAGAAAAAGGTTTTATCTATGGCGCTATTGAATCTGGTGTTTGGTGCCCAGTAACTCAGAATGGGTATACTCAGTACAGCATTCGTTTGGGTATTGATCCAGTAACTTCTAGTCTGCAACCCAATAACATTGACGCGCTTCCCCAAGTATTTAGGGATTTAGTTGCCGGAAATTTAGAAGAAAATACTGAATCAGAAGTTATTGAAGAAGTTGGGGAATCCGCTACTGATGTTGAACTAACTGAACCAGTTGAACCAGAAGTTATTGATGGTATTTCTTCGGAAGATGCAACTGATGAAGTTTCTTCGGATGAAACCACTATTGAAGAAATTGATGAAAATCCAGCTAAGAATAAGAGGAAGTCCTCCAAAGCTACGTAATCATTAGGTAATGAATTAATGGGGACAAATGTTTGTCCCCATTGCTTTTTATGTAAAATACAATTACAATAAACCATTATATGGTAGCTAATAGATATGTTATTCACTTCCTCAAATTCCGAATATCAGGCATTCCACAATTCCCCTCCATCTGAATGGGTAGCTACTGATGAACACTGCACTCCCTTCAATGTAAAAATCCCTATATATAAGAACTGGAAATCTTCTAAAAAACGTGTACTGATTGTTATGGGGCATGTTGATACAGAGGATTTACGAGAAAAGCGTCTACTCACTTCAACCGCTGGGGAAGTAATCACAAATGTAATTGATTATGCAAAGAAGTGGGCATCACCTCTTATCAAAGATGCCAAAGTACTCACTGCTTATGCAGCTATAAACTACAACTATTTCAAGTCCTATCACTTGGATTCTGATAGGGATGAAATAGCCAACAAGTTGTTTGCAAAGCGCGTTCATCAGTTTATCCGTGACTATAATCCTACAGATATTATCATTGTTGGAGATAGGGCTGCCTTATATTTGCTTCCAAAGATTACTAATGTTTTAAACAAACGTGGTTGGATTCACAATGTTAATGATATTAGAGTAGTCAATACCATTGATATAAGTAGATGCTATAACACTTCTTCTGATGATGAAAATAATTCTGAAGAAGACTGGGATGATTATGGCTCTGCGGCTGAAGAAGAAGCAGTTAAAATGGCAAACGTGCTTGGGTATGTTTCTAGGAATATAGCCTCTATATTCATTGGTAAGCTACCTTTTGATCTATCTCATGTTCAGCCCAATCCTAAGTTGGTCAATACAATTGAAAAATTTGACAGGCTTATGAATCATATTGAGTCTTCATCAATAATTGGTGTTGACACAGAAACAACTAACCTAAATAGAATTACTAATACCCTACTCACACTACAGCTTGCAACAAGTTCTAAAGTTGGTTTTGTTATCCCCATTCACCATAAGGATAGCCCCTTCTCTGCATCACAACTTTCTTACATTAAAAACCGTGTTCGTAACTGGCTGATGAAAAAAGTTGAATTTGATGCTGATGACCCAAAATACTTGATTATGCAGAACGGTAAGTTTGACCTTACTGTGCTACGCCAATCTCTAGGAATTCCATTCATCTACTGGCCTATCTATGATCTAATGGCGGGTGAATTTGAACATGATGAAAATATATCAGCACTCCGAAAGTTTGGCACCTCAGCAGGAACATTAGATCAAATATTCTGTAACTATGGTAATGACTTTTATTACCAAGCCGCATTTGGTAAGGAAGATAGAACTACAATTGTAAGTTCTCAATTAAATAAGGATGTTTTAAATTACTGCTCCATAGACACGCAGTGTTTGATAGCCATCAGCCAAGCTCAACTGAAGAAAGCTGTTATGGAAGGCCTTGGTGTAAAACGAGCCCTTCCTAATTACGCCAACATTTATAAACGCTTTATCATTACGCAGATGAGCAACAATATCCACATGTTTTCCACTATGGAACATCGTGGCGTTTACATAGATATCCCTTATTTGCTGAGTTTGCAATCCAAGGGTAGTCCAATCAATACAGCTATTAAAGAAGAAAAACAACTCCTGTATTCAATGCCCAGTGTTAAGAAAGCTAATGATTTATTGTTGAAACACGAGGGTATTCCAAGTACTGGCCTATTGTTTGGTGACGCCCCCTTTGTATTTGATATTGGTAAGCCAATGTCTAAACAGATTCTATTCTTTAAGGTATTGAAATTAGAACCCATCAACTACGGTAAAGTAGACAAAAAAACTGGTAAGCGGGTTCCAAAAGTTGATAAGAATTTCCAATTAGTGTACAAAACAGTTCCAGAAGTGGTGAGTTTGACTAAGATCAGTAAGTTGGCAAAGCTTAAGAGTAGCTATGTCAATAGCTTTTCCACAAAATTGCATGAATCAGATGATGGTAAAAAGGATGGTAGACTACGACCAAGCTATGGTTTCTTTGGGGTAGTTACTGGTCGAAGCAACAGTTCTGATCCAAGTTTGCAGCAAATACCAACTAGAAGTGCTGAGTCTAAGTACATTAAGCGTATGTTTGCAGCAGGTCCAGGTTGTCTTATTATTAAGATGGATTATTCTGCTCACGAAGTACGTGTATGGAGTATTATAAGCGGGGATAGGGTATTAGCAGAAGTTTTCGCCATTGGACGTAGATTAAGGCAAAAACTGTATAAAACTGGATTAGTTAAATATTTGAAGGAGCTTGAATTAAAGGGTGACATTCATCGCCTAAACTGTGAATTCTTTTTCAAAATACCAGTTTTAGAAGTAACTAAGGAGCAACGTGACGGAGTGAAGGGTACAACCTTTGGCTGCATATACGGTAAAAGTGCTAACTCACTGGCACGTGACTTGGGTAAATCTAAGAAGTATGTAGAAGACTTATACAAAAAGTTTTTCACTAGGTTCAAGAAAGCTAGTGATTGGCTAGATTGGGCCAAAACATTCAGCAAAAAACATTTCTTCGTATACAGCCCATTTGGTAGAATCCGAAACCTATATGGCTACATGGCAGCAACTAATTATCTTATTGCTGCTATGGAACGTCGCGCGAAAAATAGTCCTATTCAAGGTATGGGTGCTGATATTGGGCATACTGCTGCTCGCTTATTTCAACAGCATTTTTACGAAACTATGCTGTGGATGAAGGAAATGGATAAAACTGATGCACTTTGCCCAGTTAATATAGAAACAATGGTGCATGATTCTATCCGTGGTGAAAGTCCGTACAAGTATGTGTTAATTGCGTATCAAATCCTTCAATGGTGCGCTACAACTGGGGTTGAAGAATATTATAAGAAGCATTTTGACATCAACTTTACAATAACACCCGAAGTTGAATTTGAATTTGGGGCACACGAAGCTTCATTACACAAACATGATTGGTCAGAATCTAGCTTAAAGCGTTGTATTACGTCAGCACTTCAAGATCAAGTTGATATGGGTAGACCAATAAAAGTTGACGAAGTATTAAAAGAGATATACGCAGTTCGTGACAATAAGAAGGTAATGAATTATTTAAACACCAATTTCCCAATATTAGCATAGGATAAATATGAAAATTATAGGTATATGTGGCAAGGCTAAATCGGGCAAGGATACTGCGGCTAGTTTTCTTTTAGACACAAATAAGTATCGTCAAACAGCCTTTGCAAATCGTTTAAAGGAATGCATTAAGCTTGTCTATGACCTAACTGATGAAGATGTGTACAATGTTGAAAAGAAGGAATTGCCCCATCCTAATTTAGGGGGCAAAACAATTAGAAATGCGTTACAGTTCTTAGGAACTGAGGGTTTTCGTACTTTCTATGATAAAACATGGACTAACGTCATAGAACGTGAGATTAAACAGTATTTGAAAGCATGTGCAATACTTAGAGAATTACCACAAGATTATTTAATTACTGATTGTAGATATCCAAACGAATTAGATGCAATTAAAGAGTGGGGTGGTCACATTATTTATATCAATAGGCCAAGCCTTGATTTATCTGATGTTAAATATCAGCATTCGTCCGAAACTATGGTAGATGCCGCTTTGGATCCAAAATATAAAGCAATTATAATTAACAATGATTCAACTTTGGAAGCTTTTGAGGAAAAAGTAATGACAGCAATTGATTCGATACCTGACTGTGTATGATTGGATTAAAATGAAATTAATTAACTTAGAACTAAAAAATCATAATACAAAGATTCATAAACAAATATCCGCAGTACCAGACTATTTACTTCCAATAATGGAAATTTTCTATACCATAGAGGGTGAATCCCTTCACATTGGTGAACCACGTATATTAATACGTGTGGGTGGTTGCTTAGTCGGCTGTTTCAACTGTGACAGCTCTCATACGTGGGGTTTGAAGAAATCTAATTTGATGACTATACCTCAAATTATGGCGGAAGTTTTCAAGTTATCCCCAGTACAGCATGTGTCCGTTACGGGAGGAGAGCCCATGCATTTTATACCTCAAGTGGTGACTTTAGCTAAAGAACTTCGATCATACGGGTATAAAACTAATTTAGAAACATCAGGTATGATCCTAGATTCCGAGGTATTTGATTATTTTGACTACGTAAGCCTTGATATTAAAACACCCAGTTCTAAAATTATTTTAGATGAAGCAACGATTAATATTATTAAGCACTGTTGGTTATCTCATTCAGGTGCCCAATTAAAAGCAGTTATTACAGACTCAAATGACCTTAATTGGATTAAAGATAACTTTGGGGACTTGTTGTTGCAAAGAAAAGGCAAGACATTGGTGTTGACTCCTGCTGCTGGTGATGACTTTACAGTTGAACGTATGTCAAATATTGTTAGCATGATTCTAAACTGGAATGAGGGATTTAACATTCGTATTATTCCACAAATTCATAGATTACTGGGGTTCCGTTAATGTCCACAACTACTGGCTACTTGATTTTACGTGGTAATGAAGATAAGCTGTTTAAGAAGGCACTAGATTCATTATTGACAGATTGCCCAACCTATATAATTGGAAATTCTCTCATTGGTGAATACAAACAAACACCCGATTTAGAGACACCACTTGTTACTGGCCTTTACACTATTAGTGGAGTGCCTTCATTAATACCAATTCCCAGTCGTGGGAGTGTGTCCGCTGCTTGGGTTTCTGGTTCTATACTTAATACGGATGAAATTGACAAGTTTACAAACATTACGGATAGTGAGTACAATTCTGAATCATATGCACCAGCAAAACTTTTGGTGAAGCTCAATAGTACCAAACACACACCCTCAGAAGAATCGAACTACACGGACTTGGTAAAAAATAGGGTATTCAATAATTTGCGAGGTAAATGGGCAATTACTTTAGCCTATTTGAGTAAACGACCACTAATTGTGCTGATGCAAAATATGTGTGATACCTATTTTCATATTGTGTATGACGAACATAATTTGGCAATTGTCTGGTCGAATGAAGAAGGTATAACTCAGTCACTTGATAAAGAAAAGGTATTTGTTTATCATGTGACGCCACTTCATGATAAACATATATTGATTCTTCATCCCCTTTACTTAATCAGTAAAGTCAAAAAATGGAGTATGCGGTTTAAAACTATGGGTGGACGTTTGATGGTTATTGCCGCACTGGAGAGATACCTGTCAAGAAATGCTCAATAAATGTAAAGTAGTTAACTAAAAAGGACTCAATAGTGAAAGCAAAAATTAATACTTCCTCAGTTGTAACTGCAATCAAAGAGGTACAAAAAGTAACGAATAATGCAGAAAACTTGTCATTTGAATTTAAGAAAGAGGGTTTATCCATTTCTTCATCAGCCTCTGGTAGGAGTATTAAACTAAACGTAGAAGGCTGTGAAGTAGAAAAGATAGGAAAGTTTACTGTCAAAGCAACTGTTATTCTTGGCATCATGAAAAACCGTAAAGAGCTTGAACTTCTGATGAAGAATGAAAATTCAGTTTCTTTTAAGTCCATTGGTGGCAAGTCTTCGTACACTGGCGAAATCATTTTAGTTCCATATGAAGAAGTAATCATTGAACCACAAGATACTAACTTGATTAAGCTTAATTCATCATCTTTAGGCGCCGTTGAATCCTTGTTGAGTAAAGTGGGTATCGTCAGTATTTACCAAACCGAAGTAATCCCATTGCATATCTCAATGTCGTCAACTGGTATGGAAGCAAGCTGTTATGACAACTTTCATTTGGCCTATTCAAGTGATTCTGAACTAAAAGCAAAACCTCAATCATTTAGCTTGCCGCCAGATACCTTAGCAGTTATTAACAGCCAAGCTAAGGCTAAAGGCTATTCCATGTCTATAGGTGAATCCGTCATTTATGCCTATAATAAAGACTTTGAGTTGAAACTACCATTAGAACAATCAGATACACAATCAGGCATTTCTATGGCTGAAAAATTCATGAAGTCAGTCAAAGAAGTTAAGCCCAATAATGTGATATCTGCCGGTCTCGAACATGTTAGTACAATTTTAGAGAATGTTGTTTCTGTACATGAGGCGGGTGTTCCTCTTGTTATTACTCTCAAGGGTGATATACTTAGCTTTAAACTAGAATCAGCTTATGGCAAAGTTGTTGATTCATTGAAGGTTACAGTTAAAGCTGGTAAGGATGCTGAGTATAAATGTGATCCTGATACTGTTGCTGACTTACTATCTAAGCTTAAAAGTAAAGAAGTTTTACTCAAGTTTATTAAAAACAGATGCCTTTTTATTGAAACTAAAGATGAAATGAAGTATAGTTTTTATTCCTGCGGACTTCTATGATTAAGGGAACTACAAATGTTCCTACCAAAGACTAAGCTACTTGGATACTCCACGCAAATAGATAAAACACTATTTCCCACACACTTGATTCATTTTCCAGTATTGAATGGGTTTACTGAATTTTGGATTAAGCGCCGTAAGTATTACCTTTATTTAACTGCTAAACCAATTGGTCATGTGATCCATGTTGTAAAACTAAGATTGAGTTTTCCACTATTGGATATATATGAATTAAGAATAGGTGATGTTAAGGGTGTATCAATAGGGTATTTATTGTATACTCCATCAAAACATGTAAAATATTGCAATAGTTTTATCATGGCTAAAACGGGTGTTTTTGATGAAACGTATACGCTAAAAGACTTGTTGAAGCGTGATACACGTCTTAAATTGAAACATTCTTTACCCAATATTCGTTTATATAGTTATGGTGCTGGTTGTGCCCTAATCATATCTGCAAAAGACTCACCCTTAAAACACAGATTGGAATTTTGATGGATAAACTTAATGAAGCATTTACAACAATTGTAAACCATTTAAAGAAGGGAACTAAGAATAAGGCCCTATTGGAGAACTTTGAGGGTACTTCGGATCGCTGTGTTAGAGCACTTCTTGAAATGAATAAAACGGAAGAATATATTAACGAAGAACTGAATAAGCTATTGAAAGTGGGATTTCCAGTAAATCGGCATGAAGATATTGGTGGTATGGTTACTCAGGGTCCAATTAGAATACATAGCATTTGCCCACACCATTTAATGGTGGCAGAATACTCAGTTTACGTTGCCTATCTACCATCAGAAGGACGAGTACTGGGTTTATCTAAATTAGCTAGATTGGCAAAACTACTGGGTAAACGTCCTGTTCTTCAAGAGCAATTAGCTGCTGACATTGCGGATGTTCTTTATAAAAATGAAAATAGTGACTTTACTTTCCCTTCGTTCAGAAGTCTTGGCTCTGCTGTACTTCTTGTGGGTAGTCATGGTTGCATGAGTTGTAGAGGAGTTCATGAAAATGCGTTAACTTCAGTTACAGAGTTGCGTGGAAATTTTTGGGAATCCGGAATGGAACAAAAGTTCCTTGACTCAGTACAAGCGATTAAGACATCTAATTTTCTATGAAAATAAGTCTAAAGCGCAAATTAATGAAGGACTCAGTATGGATAAAATTCCAAAATATTCTGGAACATGTTAATAACTTGGCACAGTTTGACAACTATGTTTCGGAAATGGAATCCCTTCATGCTGGTAGAGCAAGTCGTAATCTACATTTAAAATTACCCTCACCCAAACGGTTAATAGATGCTGCTGCACAGGATTCAAGTTATAGGTCTCGTTGTGTGGAGATCATGCTTACAGTACTTAGAGCCCAGAGAATGCTGAATACCTCAATTGAGGCTACTACTAATCATTTAGTAGCCAAGTATTCATCTGAAATACCTGGGTCAACTAAAGGTGAGAGAGAGCAATATATAAAAGCAATACTATCCCTAGCGTATGAAAAGTTATCTGATTTGGAACGTATTACAGAGGCTGCTGAGTATTTAATTGAGGATATTGATAAAGCAAGCTTTGCCCTTAAGCATCAAATTGACGCGGTATCATTGATCTTAACACGCGAAACAAATTTAAGTAAGAGGTAACTACATGAAGAGTACTGTTGATAAAAACACATACTGGAGACCTAGTACAGATGGTGTTGACCTAGTTATTGTGTGGAATGGTGACAATGCTAGAGCAACCATTTCTACTGATGGGTCAGCATTCCCAATGAAAGCACATGCAGTTTCTAGACTTCTTAATGAAGCTTTTGACCTGGGTATGAAGGCAAAAGCACATGAGATTCAATCAGTATTGGGTTGCAAGTGAGCAAGAAACTTCCAATAATTATTAAGGAACGCCTATATGTTCCTGAAGATTACTTAGATATAGAACGGGTTGAAAAGCTATATACAAAGGCATTGTTCAATGACCAAAAATGTGAGTCCTGTGAGTTTATGTCAGAACGGCCAAATGATATGTGTGAGGCCTGCGATGGGTATCAGGGTACATATAAATTGTATGTAGAGAAAACCAAGGGAAATACAACCTATTATGGTTTGCCACTGGGAAATAAGAAGAAGATTTTAAAGCTACTTCCTACTATCAAGTGTATGCCTAAACGTGACTTACGTCCAAACAACAGGATAAAGCACAAAATAGAATTTACTGGAACCCTTCGTGATTATCAGCGTGAATGTGTTGATATTATGAAGGCTAAGAAAAGTGGTGTACTTGAAGCCCCACCGAGATCAGGAAAGACAGTCGTTTTCACTGCATTAATGTGTGAGCTACGGGTAAAAACGCTGATTTTAGCGTCTCAACACGATTGGCTTGAACAATTCTATGAAACTATATGTGGTTCAAAAGAATTGAATGCTTTAACCAACATTCCGGATATCGAAAAATTTAAGGGTACTAAAATAGTTGGCATTTGCAAAACGGTTGAGGACTATTTTAAGTATGATATTTGTCTATGTTTCCCTGCTAATACTGATGTTCTAATAGATTATGATAAGTCAATGACTCTAAAAAATATCTATGAGTCAGATCACATACAGGAAGTACTTGCGTACGATCTGGAGGCTAAAGAGATTGTACGTAAAAAAATTGTTCGTAAGTATAAACGGAAAACAACTGAGAGATTGTGGGAAGTTAACGTGGTTACTCCAGATGGGGACACTTTACCCATAACGTGTACTTGGAATCATGAGTTTTATACAGTAAATCGTGGAATGGTACAGGCTAAATTTCTAAGGCCAACTGACCGTTTGGTGACATACGATGGTGATTTTACTCGATCCTTTGCATGTATCTGTGGTCATGTATCAACAAGCCGAGCCGAACACTCTGGGCACACTAGAATGTGCTCTCACAAATTGGATTTCTCACCATACACCTGTAAATGTGGGGTTGAGATAGATAGCCCACAGGTAGAGTTTGCACATTCCAGTTGGTGTGGTAAGACAGATACCCAAATAAAAACACGTATGGAAACTCAGTTACACAACCCTAGCATTAGAAGGAAAATTGCCAAATCACTACGCGCCTTTTACTCAAATTTAACTTACGAAGAGAAAAAGGCTAGGACGTCTCACCTATGGGGTAGCCATCAAGGATCAGTACCCTCAAAACCTGAATTGATTGTCATATCGTGGGGACTAAAAGGACTAGTTTACACTGGGTGTGATCGTAAATATAGGTTTGAGCTCCCAGAGATTATGAAAAATCCGGATTTTGTCTACCCTAATAGGCGTAACCCAACAAAGGTAGTTGAAGTGATGGATTTCAGCTATTGGCATAGCAAAGATGAGATCAAATGGATAGTAGATCAGTATAAAACTGCGGATATAGACTGTTTGGTAGTTGATGCTGATGAGGTAAAAAATAATCCTGATAGGACGCGGGGACGAATAGAATCCTTTATAAATAACCACTATACACGGGTTTCATCTGTAAGGGAATTGAGAAATACACGCACCCTAGACGTATATACTCTTGAAGTTGAAGATGTACATAATTATTTCGTAGTAGCTACTCAAGGTAATAGAAGAAATCACAGCAATGACGCCTCATTAAGCAAGCTATCTAGTAATGCTACTCCAATTCTAGTTGGCAATTCTACATATCAGACATTTATTTCAGCCAAGGGTCAAAAACGATTCAATCAAATAAAAAACTTGTTCACATTGCTTGGAGTTGATGAAGTTCACAGGGCCAACTCGAATCTATTCAGTAAAGTTGTCAATAACCTAAACTGTAGGTACAAGTTTGGTTTATCTGGTACACCTGAGCGCAAAGACGGGCGTGACTTTATTGTATCACATATTATTGGGCCAACAATTGCCAAACCAGTAGTTGAATCATGCACCCCTAGAGTAGTGGTTGTAAAGACGGGGGTAGATACTGGTTACAGTTATAAGTTGTGGACCTACATGTTGAGATTCCTTGAACGACAAATAAAAAGAAATAACCTTATTGTCAAACATGCAGTCAATGATTTAAAGCTTGGACATTCAATTGTAATTCCAGTTACATTTCAATCTCATGTGAATACACTGGTATCCATGATTAACAAAGCTGTTGGAAAGCGTGTAGCCGTACCATTCACTGGACGTATGAATAAAGTAGAAAGACGTCAAGTTATTCTTGACGCAAGAAAGGGTAAAGTAAAAGTGGTGGTGGGAATGCGTCAGCTTATTCAGTTAGGCATTAACGTACCAAGGTGGTCAGCTATTTATGAAGTAATGCCAATTAGCAATAAGCCTAACCATATACAGGAAGTATCAAGGGTATTAACGCCGATGGAGGGAAAACCCCAACCATTGATTAAGTATTTCCTTGATGATATGAAACCTGTTAAATCCTGCTTTAGAGTATGCTTGTTTCAGACTCATACACCATTAAAGCATGAAATAAGTGAAGAAACTTGGAAAACCATTCGTGAATACCTAAGCATGAAAGACCCAGGTGATAGATATAAACCAAAGTATAAACCAAAGATAAAGGCATTTTGATGAGACAACTTACACCATCCGAATTAGAAGTTAACGCTGAAACAATGCGTCATATCCTAACACTTCGCACTTTAATGTCTGCCGTTTCATCCCACTTAATCGAAAAAAGTTTTGAGCACGATTTAAGCAAACTAGATGATCCCGAACTTGAATTGTTTACTAAGTTTACTCCACTTCTTAAAACTATGAAGTATAATTCTGATGAGTATAAAGATTGTATGCAGCAACTCAAACCTGCATTAGATAATCACTACTCCAATAACCCTCATCACCCAGAACATTATATTGATGGTATAACCGGGATGAATCTATTCGATCTTATTGAAATGTTGTGTGATTGGAAAGCCGCATCACTTCGTTCAAAAGATGGAAATCTATATAAATCATTGGCAATTAATGAGAATAGATTTAATATACCAGAACCCTTGGTTAAAATACTACGTAATACTCTTCCAGTAATTGAGAGTTTCGCAGCAAAAACCAACATCAGTATATCGTATCCAAATGAAACAAATAGATAGAATTCAAATTGACGCAAGAAAGAAATTGCTGATAAAGCAATTGAATATTAGGGGTGCGCCAAAGCAAGCTTTTTCCATCCCTCCTTTCAATCTAAACGAAACTGTAACGTCCTTTGTTAGCGAAGTGTCAGGATTAAAGCCTAAACGCATTAAGAAGTTGGATCAGCTTAATCAGCTTCAACGCATACTTGAAAACCCATTTTATGGTCCCTACACTTATTGCATAAGTGGCAAACCCAATGATATGCGAGCAAAGCTTCTGGCTATCTCAATTATGGCTAAGGCATTTGAAGTACAGCATATAAGTAAGCTTAGGAAGCTGAAGGATAAAAATTTACCTCTGTGGCACGTTGTTACAGGAGGTTTCTCAAATCCATTGGTAGACAAATATACTGAAACAACCAAACCTAGTTTGCTTATTGTATCCAATATTCCAACCAATTCAACTCAAGTTAAAGTAGAGAAACTTAGAGACTTATTAGAAACTTATTCAGACATACCAAAAATAGTGGTTACTACTGGGGAAGATCCTTTAACGTTCTTCAATACTAAACTGTTCCTGCCACTTAACGCTTGTATCTTGCTTAACAATACAAGTGTGAAGCGAGTACTTGAGATATAAGAGGTTGTTTTGAAACTATTCAACACCCATTCAGAACTTAGGGCCTTAAAAACTATTTGTGATGGTGATCAGAAGTATGGTGGTCGCCTTTTGGCGCTTTTATCAGATGACCATTTTTACTATGAGCCTGCTAAAGCAGCTATCCATAGAATACGCGTATTAGTTAAATCAACTGGAAACATGCCCAGTTATAGCGACCTTTGTGCTGACCCAACTATTGATGAAGACTATAGGAAATTATTAGTAAAGTCCAAAGAAAGCTCAATCAAATCATCCAGCTTAATGCAAGGATTACTGGATACTTTAAACAAGTACCATAAGTTGCGTTCACTCTATTTCATGAGTGAATCCATGTTCAATAAGTTGCAAAAAGAGAAAGTTGACATTGAAAGCGCTTTGGAAGACGTAACTAATACAGTTACCCAGCTTCGTGTTAAATCAGATATTAGCCAGAGCATATACCATACGGGTATCAACAATAACAGCACATCATTGGTCAAGAATTTATTAAGTAAATGTAAACCTAATTACGTACCAACTGGGTTCAGCGCATTTGATACCCGAAATGGCGGTATTATGTATGGTAGCTTGTTTGTTATAGGTGGAAGTACGGGTGGTGGTAAGAGCACATTGGCTTTGAACCTGCTTAAAAACATGAGTTTGGCAGGAGAGGACGTTGCTTATGTTCCATTGGAGATGACATCAGAAGAATCAATGGCTAGGTTAATTTCTACCTTAAGTCAAGTTCCATTGATTAAGATCATTAAGAAGCAACTTACAGACAACGAAAGAAAGAAGATCATTTCTTCATATAAACAGTATATCGATAAACTGAAGAAGCTAGAATGTAGGTATACCATCTTTAGTCCCGAAGAAGATATGACGGCAGAAGATATTTTAATGATTCTTAAGCCCTATGGTTATCGTGTGATAATCATAGACTACATTGGATTATTAAAGGGAGTTGACGGGGATGATAGCTGGCAGCAGCTAGGTAAAGTTGCTCGATTTTGCAAAATTTGGGCTAAGAATAACAATATGGTTGTTGTGTTGCTTGCCCAAGTCAGTGAAGAGGGTAAGATTAGATATGCTCGTAGTATTGCGGAGCATTGCGTCACTGGTGATACACTTATTGATACAGATAAAGGCCTTATTCGTATCGACAGTTTATACCCAGATGCTAAAATTATGTCCACGAGAAACGTTGATGTAAAAGTTAAGTCAGATGGTGGTTATCTACCTATATCGGGTGTTCATTATAATGGTATTAGACAAGTCTATAAAATAACACTAGAGGATGGTCACACCATTAAATGTACAGCTAACCATAGAATCCGAACTTTAAATATTGATGGTAATATTGGGTGGAGCTCTATTTCAAAATCATTAAAAGAGGGAAACTGGGTAGCAGTTGATACATCAAAATCTTCCTTCAGTAGTAGAACTTCAGTATACGAAGTGCCAGCAATTAATATCCATCATAATGCTAAACCAAAAAATTCTGCTAGATTTAGTCGAATTCTAAGCATAGAAAAACTTGGTGAAGAGAAAGTTTATGATCTAACTGTACCCGAAACTCATAACTATGTAGCCAACGGAATAGTTGTTCATAATTCAAATTCAGCCTGGGTATTTGTTGCCACTGAAGAGACTAGGGAAAGTGGCTTGCTCGATATAAAACAGGTAAAGTCACGTAACCAAGAAATGTTCCCCTTCCAGTTAAGTTTTGACGGTGCTACTATGACAATCAAGGATGTTGATAGTTCTGAACAGACTGATACGGATGATAGTGATGAACCAGACTACTTAAAAGATGTAAGTGAGGATAATAGTGAGTGAAGAGAAAGTATTTGGTGACACTAATACTACTGAAGTAGCGTTTGACTCCTCTTTAACTGAAGATCAATTGCTATCACGTTTAGAATCAGGCTTATCCGCAACAGTTAAATTAGAAAACCCATTTGTAAGTAGCAACAGTTCACGCGGCAATCCATTTATTAAAACTAATGTGTTATCCAGAAAGCGAACACTTAGGGATATTAAACGTAAATATTTCGAGGGCTTTCGTAAGGAAAATTTACTAGAAAACAAAACGATTGATATTGTAAATGTAGACAGCAAAACCACAACTCGTTTCATTGGTTCCCTTGATTCAAATATTAAGAAGATTCGTGACTTTCTGATTACAGAAATTGCTCCACTGGACGTTGCTTTAGATCCTGCTATTGAAGAAGCAAGTCAGATACTTAGAATTATAACGGAGGACACGGAAGTTGAGACTAGCTTTAAGCATATCCGAACACTCCTAAATGACGCCATAAATCTTAAAGTAATAGAATTTCTAGCCTCTAACTTAAAACTATCCAATGACCTTAAAGGTAAATTGCTTAACGAGTATTTTGAAAGTAAGACGGGGGCCTCTAAACGTAATATATATGAGGTTCTTCAGTCAATGGTTAAATAATGAAAAAGACGTGTTTAACATGTTCCAATTTTAGCAATTGCAAACACTTAGGTAAGTCAGCCAACTTTGTCTGTAATGCTTATAAAAAACAAGAAGCTCGTCAGTCGAATTACGTCAAGAACCTATTTGGTTCCAGTGATTTCGTTCAGAGTTCAAGCACTGGGTTAATGCTGCCAAAGTCTTCTGATGGTCATAAATATGATGAGCTTAAGCTTGTTGCTATGCTTGATGAGGTTCTTAACCCTGATATAAACGTTCCTAGAGACTTAAAAGTTGATGACAGGGACTTGCCAGAGTTCCCCAACTTCTTTGAATTCAGTACATCAAAAACTGGCTTGAATATAGTTCCCTTCGCACGTCAGCTTTTCTTAGCTGCGTCCTTATTCTGTGAAATATGCCCCCGTTGTAGTAATCCTAAATATATCCATGATATCGAAGCAATACCCGTAGATTATCCAACTATGGATATTCAAGAGCATATTCAATTTCTTCACCTGGGTGTGTGCCCAAAATGTAAGGCAACACGCAGAGAACTTGTTAAAAATAAGGAAGTAAACTTTTACAACGAATTAGCGGCTTGCATTGGACAGAGGGGCGGAAAAAGTATACTCGTATCAATTCTTTCTGCCTACGTAACACATAGATATTTGAAGCTACAAAAACCAACTGAAGTCCTGGGGTTACTTAATAATACAACCCTAACTGGTACGTTTGTTGCTCTAACATACCAGGGAGCAAGTGAACTATTGTGGGCGCCCTACCGGGACTTACTAGCAGAGTCACCCTGGTTTTGTGTTGCTTTTGACACAAACATTACTATGGCATCTGGCGAAACCAAACAAATACGCCAAATAGAGGTTGGTGACTATGTAGAAACATTTACTGGTAAACAAAAGGTTTTAAATGTTTTTGATAATGGTGTAAAAGAGTGTTTTTCTGTATCCATTGATAATGGAACCTATATTGAAGGAACTAAAGAGCATTTAATCCGAGTACTCTCATCTGACGGTGATTCATTAATTTGGAAACAAATTGGTTGTCTCACTGAAAATGACTATGTTGTTGTGGAACAAGAAATTACTCATGGTCTTAAAATTGATGAAAGAAAAAAACTTTCTCGGGTACTTTCTGTTTCTTCAGTTGGCAAAAAGCAAGTATTTGATCTTGAAGTTGCTAATACCCATAATTATTTTGCTAATGGTATAAATGTTCACAATTGCGAGTACCATAAATTACTTGACCATTATTCAGAGAAGTATGATGAAACAATTTATAAGAATGAGGACACTTTCTTACATTATAAACATCGAGGTATATTATTTTATCCTTCAGGCCCAAACAAGAGGACACTTAGGGGACGCTGCCTAACTGGTTCAACACTTATAAATACTAGTAGTGGATTTATTCAACTCGATGAATTAGTAACGCATAGGGGTCAACATCCAATTTGTAATACTTACGTTGATACCCCTAATGGTACTCGCAAAGTTAGCCATACGTTTAAGGATAAGAGCCCTACAATATTAATTCAAACAAGAAATGGTTTTTCTGTTGAGGGTACCCCAGAGCATCCAATGCTGGTTATAACTCGTAACTTAAAGTATGTGTGGAAACCACTAGATCAGTTAGTAGTAGGTGACTTTATTGTTTCAAAAACTAAATATAATACACCTATGTATGGTAACAATGATATTAATTTAGATATAGCTACTCTATTAGGGTATCATGTAGCTAATGGGTATGGAAATGAAATAAGTTCTGACAACGTAAAGGTTGTAAAACGGTTATTCGCAACCTTTAAACGGGTTACTGGGTGTTATCCAACATCATATGGTAAAAGTAAAGAGAGAGCAGAAACGCACTATTTAAAAACTGGTAAGAATGGTGAGGGTAAGTCTTTCATTCGTGATTATTTTGAACCCTTGGGCTATACTTCTACTAATTCATCTAATAAACATATTCCCTTTTCTATTCGCACAGCACCCAAAGAAATTCTACACTCATTTTTAGAAGCCTACTTTGAATGTGATTCTGGTATTAATGGTGGGAGTAGTAAAAATGGGGCCCCTTCAGAAATTGAAGTTGGGTCAGCAAGTGAACAACTTGCAACCCAGTTGCACACTATTCTCTTCCACAACTACAACATACTTGGCAGGCTAGTCAAAAAGGTTTGGTATGATAGATTGAATAAAAAGACCGGTGTGTTTAACGCCAAACGAGTTTATTGGTCAATAACCATAACTGGTGGAGACGCCTATAGATTTATTCAGACATTTAAGCGAGCTAAAGTTCAAAAATACGCACATAGGATCAAGAAAGTGGCAGATGGGTATTGCTCTGACAGACGCAATATCCCATACATTAGGGAATTTCTTTGGAATACTTTTGAGAATGCTAGACTTTCTGACGAATCAGGGAAACGGCTTCGTCGTTTAGTATTATCTGACGGTTCTTTACTACTGAATAAGGTGAAGCCTCGTTGTTTTGATAGAGTAAGAAACTCTTCAACGAGTTTTTCAAATTCACCAGAATTTTTAATCTATGAGGATGAATGGGATGAATTACTTCCTATAATTAAGAAAATTGATGAATCAAAATATACGTTGCTTCGTAAGTTTTTAAAACTTAGAGCACACTATGAGGAAGTAGTTAGTATAAAACATTGTAATAAGGAAAAAATTGTATATGATATAACTGTTCCTGATGGTCATGCATTTACTGCAAACTGTTTAAGCTCCCATAATACACGACTTTTAAGTGCCATCGATGAAATAGGCTGGTTTTCCCAAAATGACGATAGTGTTAAAATCAGTGCAGATGAAATTTATACAGCATTGGATCGCAGTTTATTGACTGTTAGAAGTGCTGCCCGGAACTTGCTTAAATCTGGTTTTAACAATATTCCAACTGGGTACGCATTTAATATCAGTAGTCCGTCTCATGCATTAGATAAAATTATGTCGTTGGTTAAAACCCATCGTAATTCTAGATCAGTATTCACAGTTCATTTACCCACGTGGAAGTTTAACCCAAATATCAAGAAAAGTGATTTAAAGAAGGAGTATTTGGCTGATCCAGTTAAAGCAGAGCGTGACTATGGTGCAAATCCACCATTAGTTGATTCACCCTTTATCGAGAATCAAGAAATGGTGGACTCTATTTTCACTACTCACAAAAATAGAATTACTTGCCAGAATATTCATAAGAAGAATAAGCAGGGTAAATTAATGAGGGCAGCTAAGATAGTTAACCTGAGTAAACCCTCGCATATACCACCAAGTATTCTAGCAATTGATGCTGGGTACTCCAACAATAGTTTTGCGCTTGTTGTTGGACACCGTTCTTCTATAGACAATAAACGCATTGTATTTGATACCATTATAGAGGTGATGCCAGTTAAGGGCAAAATAACTCTCAATCATAATCGTATCTTCACCAATATTATTCACCCACTGATTGACGCACTTAACGTACAGGTACTGTTAGCAGATAGATGGAATTCTCTTTTTCTACTACATAAAGTAGAAGAAGACTATGGTATTTCAGCCCAACAATACAGTATGAAATATGATGATTTCTTTCTAGTTAAATCTTACATGGAAGGGGGAAGAATATCTGTACCAAAAACCGAATTACCCAAAGAATCTATTTTAAACATGGATATGGGTAACTACCCTCATTTATTTGATGGTAAACCACTTAGTCATTTTTATCTTCAATGCTTAACAGTTCAGGACACGGGTCGAACAATTGATAAGGGCAAAGAACTAACAGACGATTTATTTAGGGCATTTTCGCTGGCAGCAGTCCATTTAATTGATGAAGAATTTTGTTCCAAGTATTTAAAGACTGCTAAAGTAAATAGAAATGCTGGTATAGGTGCTCTAGGATTACGCTCTGGTGGTGATGTAGGGGGTAGCCTTGGTACTATTTCATCCTCAACTGGGCAGGGTATTATAGCAAGTTCAGGGTCAATTAGTGGTGGTACGTCAACTTCCGTTTTTGTACGAAATAGGTAAAAATGAATAATTTCATTCATATACTGTGAAAGGAATTTTATGCAAACGAAGCGTGTTGATCCCCTCCAGAAACAGGTTAAAGAAGAGGCACGATGGGTTAATATTAATGTTGGCGTGTGCCCCGTATGTCAGCAACCAATGAAGATTTTGAAAACCAATGGCATTAATTCATACACCTGTATTTCTGACAGAATTGCACTCCCTGTGCAGGATTAATTATGTTTAAACTAAAGAATAGAATTTCAGTTAGGCAATCAAGTAACAAACAGAAGGTAATGGCTCAAGTTAGAGTAAATCCTAATGCTGGTAAAAACTTAGCCACTAAAGCGTCTAAAGTTGAAGCTTTCTTTGGTCCAACTATGGCTGGCTCAAGAAATAACGTATCTGCTTCTGCTTTTTCTACTTCTAGTAGGGCTAATGATTTAATGCTAGATGGTATTGTGTCCGATCAGGACGCTATATTAAGAAAATACTATAAAGACATTTATTACTATGATTCAGTAGCAGGTTCTGCTGTTGATTTGATGTCTACCCTACCCTTCAGTGATTGGACGTTAACTGGTGCAACAGATGAACAATTGGAAAAATATAAGTCATCCGTAGATAGACTTAACTTACGTTCATTATTTCCAGAAATGAGTGTAGACTATCTAACTATGGGTGCTTTTATTGGTACCCTAGTATTTAGAGCATCTGAAAAGATTTTTATGGATATCATTCCACACAGTTTGGACAACTGTGAAGTCACTAGAATGCCTTTTTATGGAATGGACCCAACCATTAAGGTTAAGAATTCATTGGAAGTTAAAAACTTTATGTCTTCTAATGAACCACAAGTAAGGGCAATGAAGTCCTTGCTCAGTGACTCATTAATGAAGGCACTAAAGTCAGACTCATATACGTTAGACCCATTAACCACTATTTATTTACCTCGTAGAGCAATGACGGGGGAATTGAACCAAAGTTTCTATCGTCGTATTCTTCCCATCTATTTATTGGAAAAAATCTTATACAGGGGTACATTGGTAGAATCAGCTAAACGTCAACGCAGTACATTACACCTACAATGTTTAGCTGGCAATACTTTAATTTCAACGGATTCTGGTTTACGAAAAATTGCAGACTTAGTGCCACATATTGCAAACGGTAAGCCTAGTAGTGTCCCTCTTGAACTTCAAGTAAAGGGATACGATGGTTTACCGCATAATACTACATATTGGCACTATAGGGGTAATAAAGAGACTGTAAAAATAACTACTGATTCTGGCATTGAATTAGAGTGTACAGAGGATCATAGAATTTTAGTTTTAACCCCTAAGGGTGAATTAAAGTGGAAAGAAGCATCTAATATTGATAGCAATGAGCACGTATGCCTACCAATGACGGATTCTATTGGTCATGACGATAATTTGAGGTTATCTAAATATAACTTCAATGATAATTATGGTCATAGTGGGTACTATTTACCACCTAAACAAATGATTCCTGAATTAGCCTATATTTTAGGTGCTTTATCTGGTGATGGTTCTGTACATACTAACAGTATGGTGTTCCGATCAAATGATTTAGAATGTGCAACAAAATTTAAGCAAAGGTTTGATTCAGTATTTGGTACTGACTGTTCTCTAAAAGAGCCCAATAATTACACCTATTATACAGTAGAGTGTAACTCCGTTGCAGTGTGTAGCTACTTAAGTAAATTGGGTTTATATGTTATACGTAAACCAAATCAGATAGGTAAACTTACACATCATCAAAAGAGAAAAGTACCTAAAAGTATTTTACGCGCCAATAAGGATGCAAAGTTGGCGTATATTGCAGGATATTTAGATACTGACGGTACAGTATTGGGCAAGGATAATAATTTAGAAATTCACTTTACTAGTGTTTCGAATAAATTATTAAGAAATGTACAACAACTCTTAATAGATTTAGGGTATACTTGTAATTTGGGACTAGATGGAAATAAATTCTATATTAGAATTAACAGAGCTGAAACCTCAACACTTTACCCAAAACTTCGTAAATGGATTACAGATACTAGACGTATTAAAAAATGTGGTAAAACTGTATCCCGTACCCAAGGAATACCAGTTAATCCCATATTAGTGGCTTTAGATAAATGCAAAACTTTAGAAGCTCCAAAAGGTAGCAGACAAGTAAATGGCAAAATTTATTTAATGAATGACGATGGGTACAGTATAACACCTAAACATCCTTATGGGGTAACTACGGATAAAATCAAACGTAGAAATCTATTAAATTATGTTGACGATACTGGATTACTCACTAAATTAGTGGAGTTAGCTAAGTGTAATTCTAAATTAAGTACTGATTTAAACGTTATTATCCAAGGTAAATATAAATTTGAAAAAGTTATCTCTATACAACCAATGGGGAAACAACCTGTTTATGACTTATCAATGGAAAAAGGAGCCAAAAATAGTTTCACTGCAAATGGAATTATTGTACATAACTGCGGCGACGACAATTGGGAGCCAACAGCAGAAGAACTAAATGCAATTGTTAGCCTATTCCAACAGGGTGATTTGGACCCACTTGGTGCAATTTTAGCAACTCGTCAGTCAGTACAACCCTCAGAGATTCGTCAAGGTGGAGACTTCTGGAAGTATACTGATATTCTTGGAGACACTACAAGTATTAAATTGCGTAGCCTTGGTATTTCCGAAGCTTTCCTATCGGGTGATGCTAGTTTCAACACAGGTGAAGCTGCTTTATCAGTGTTTATTGAGAGCATTCGTTCTTATAGAGACATGTTGACTCATAGGGTATTCACTAATAAGCTATTTCCAATTATTGCCGTTGTCAACAACTTTAGGCGAACGGATCAAAAGCAAAACGCTGCTGATAGAACTGCTATTCAGTACAATGTAAATGATAGTTCTAAGCTTATTATTCCGTCTGTTAAATGGCACAAATCATTAGCACCACACACTGATAGAGACACTCTCGATATTCTCACTACGTTGACTGATAAAGGTGTTCCTATTCCGTTGCGAATGTGGGCTGCTGCTGGTGGCATCTCTGAGAATGACTTATTACAGGACTTGAAAGAGGACAAAGACTTCAAGGCAAAAATTGCTCAATACGTAGACAGTACGGGCGTTGAAACAGAATCATTAGAAGAATCACGTCTTCATTCAATAACTGGTAATGGAATTAATCGTATTGGTATTATGAATAGAGATTATGATGTTGATAGTGAGATTCAATCAACTACTAAAACAGGCAAACCTAAGTATATATACAACCAGGGTGAAGCACATGCTAGAGCTAACCAGAATATTGTAAAAGCCCTTAGTTCATTGACTGATCCAAATCGTTACAATAATGTCAAGTCTCAAATTCATAGTCGTTTAAACATATTTGGTGTATGATAATGAAAATTTTATCTAACATTAATCAAGACCCAAGACTTAATTCAACTGACTCAATCTGGAATTCTAACTCTCGTTATCATCATTTTGGTATTGTCTGTAATGAGTTGATTCAACCACTTGACATTCCTAGGTTTAAAATTGCTATTGCATATGATTTACTTAGAGTTCAAACTTATTGTCGTAAGTATAATGTTGTTCCAGTTGTAATAGCGATGGGTAGCCAAACTGTGGTGAACCTTATTCATAAACTGTGTGATTCTCTAAATATGTTTATGGTTATGCTTTCATATTCAGAATCAGATACCAAGTATGGGGATAAAGTTGCTTCATATTCAGACTATGATATTGCGCTTAATATGTTGAATTCAGTAGTATCCAATATATACTGCTATAAGTTGGATAGTTCACCTATGCTTGAACTTGATTCTTCAATTATTTACCGAGAGATTGAAAGCCCAGTATACGAACCACATAGTAGGGTAAATCCAGAAGAAGATGAATATAAGTGGTTGCAGAAATTTAAAGAAGAGCGTGTAACTGATATGGCCCCATACATTAGGTTTCAACGTCCTGACTTGTGGAAAACAATTCCATATGTATCTCCAACTATGACTGAGCCACCAGAACATCCAGAAAATGTTTAAAGTTTAAAGCTTTTACTCAAAGGATTAACCATGAGACAACAGTTTAACGGTAACAAAATAGCAGTATATTCTGATGCAGAACATAGTTTTGCACCAGTGGATGCCTTCGTATCCAAGCGTAAGAAAAATATAGAAGCGGATAAGGAAAAACTTGTCATTAGACCAGGCACTTTTGTTGGTATTGATGGGGGCAGCACCACACGTTTGGATTTCCCAACTTGGCTCCCCTTTGCAGCTAAACAATATGAGATTTCTCCGAATATTAGTGACTACATTTTTGTTCCTGTTATTACCATTCCTTCTGACATTCCAAATCGAAATGGTGTTGCTTTTCCTTTAAGAGAGCTGGTTAAATTTAATGTAGAACAAGGTATGCAAGCCTACCGTACATTTAAAGGTAAGCCAGTCCATGTTGAGCACAAGAACGACATTCCTAAAGAAGCAAGGGGTGTTATTGTTGACTCCTATTTGCGTAAGCTTGATGGGTATGGTGGTGGTAAAGTTTGGAAGCTAGTAGAATTGCTAGCTATTGACAGAACAAAAGACCCCATGATAGCATCACGTATTTTAAGCGGAGACTTAAATACTTATAGTATGGGAAGCTGGGTTAATGGTGGTTATACATGTTCAATTTGTGGGGCGGAATTGGGCAAGTGTGTTCATCTTAATCCACGTAACCAGTTTGACTTCACGGAATTTGATGGGCAACTAGCTTTTAGGAACGTACATGACATTACTGGCTTCGAAACATCTATTGTAGAAACGCCAGCTTATATTAGTGCTCTATCTGATACATTGATGAGTTTTTAAAGTTAAATAACAAGTATAAGGACAGGGCCGGCCAGCCTTTCAAATTGCCTGTATCAATTTGATTACTTATACTTGTTATCCCTATACAGGAGGTTATATGAAACAATTAACTAGAGGTGAAAAAATATCTGCAACAAAGATAGCTAAGAATAAAGTTAGATACATAAAAGAGATCAAAGATAAGTTTAAAGGTAAAATAGAAATTGTTGAGTATTCAATTAAAGGTGTAAACGATATATCAACTTTAAGATGTAAAAAGCATGGTGAATTTAAAAATACTCTATCATATGTTTTAAGCAATAAACATGGATGTAATAAGTGTGCCGACGAATCTAGGATAAAGTTACAAAGTAAACCAGAGTTTGCAGAAAATTTTTATACTCGAATGGAAGAAATAGGTTTACAGGTTTTGACTAAGTATACTGGGTCATATAATACTGTAAGAGTAAAATGCATAACACACAAGTATATATTTGATGTTACCCCTAACAGTGCTGTTCATCAAAAATTCGTATGCCCTAAATGTGTTGCGGATTATAGGTGTAATGGTATGGGGCAAAGAAAAACAGAAAAAGTTGTTAGACAACAATTATTAAGTAACCATAATGGCAATATTAAGTTATTGGATAGCTACAATGGGGCAAGAGTAAAACATAGGTTTAAATGTATGGCGTGTAACAATATTTGGGAAGCCATACCGGACTCATTAACTAGAACCACTTTTAGTGGTTGTCCGAAATGTAATAATGGTAAACCTATTTCTAATGGGGAACAATCATTATACGACTTTGTTAATTCACTATTTCCATCCATTATTCAATCGTATAGAGAATTAAAATTTAGTGAGAGTTCACATCCATTTGAAATTGATATTTATATTCCAGAATTGAAGTTTGGGATAGAATACAATGGTTTATATCATCATTCTTACCCTAGTAAACCAAAGAATTATCATTTCGAAAAACGAAGAATTTGTGAAGAAGCTGGAATAAAATTAATTCACGTATATGAAGATGACTGGATTAATAAGCAAACTGTGGTAAAGAAAACTATACGTCATCTTTTGGGTTTAACAAAAACTAGGTATTATGCTAGAAAGCTCACAGTTAAATCTACTTTAGATATTAGTAAGGTACGAAAGTTCTATAATAAAAATCACATGCTGGGGGCACCAACATCGGGTATTACTTATGTGCTATTAGACAGTAATTTAATAGTAGCTGCAATGACATTTTCTAGCAACGTAAGTAGTAGGGGTAAATCTAGTAAGGACACTGGTAGTGTTGAATTAATTAGATATGCTTCAATAGGTAGCGTTGTTGGTGGGGCATCAAGATTATTTTCTGCCTTCTTACGCAACAATCCAAATATTAAATCTATAGTGAGCTATTCTGATAATGATTTATTTGATGGTCAATTGTATGAAAAACTGGGGTTTTCTTTAGTAAAGAATGTTAAGTATGATTATAAAACAGTTTGGTATGAAAATGGCTCCTATGTTAGGAAACATAAGAGTTTCTCTAGGAAGGCCAATTTAGCAAAACTGCTGGGAAAAAAGTTTAATCCAAATAAAACTGAAGAACAAAATTTACTAAAGAATAATATTTTAATAATCTATGATTCTGGAAAGAAAAAATGGATATACAACAAATAACCTCAATTGTTGCGACTCCGGCATATATTTCTGCATTGTCAGATACGTTAATGAGCTTTTAATAACCTTGAGGGACCATTCATGTTTTCAATTGGCGTAGTTGGATACAGCAATCCACACTTTAATATTAGTAAAGCAGAATCTTTACTTTTGCTTGCTTTAACAAAAACATTTAAGAAATATGATGTAAAACCAAAAGACTGTCAGATTGTTTCAGGTTTAACTGATTTGGGTATCCCAGCAATTGCTTACAGGATTGCAAAACATTTACACATGTACACTGTTGGTATTGCCTGTTCTAAAGCTGATGAGTATAAAGTTTTTCCAGTAGATAAGAAAATTATTATTGGTAGCGACTGGGGTGATGAGTCCTCAACTTTCTTAAAATCCATTGATTGCTTAATTCGTATTGGTGGGGGTAAGCAATCAATGGAAGAAGTCAAGACGTTTAAACATCACTATCCAACTGATGTATTTGAATATGAATTACCTACTGTTCAGGAGACAAATATGGGAGTTAAAGAAATGGCAATGTCAAGGCTTTCTACCACTGTTGATACCATTACAATGGATGTTCCACTGTTTATTCGTCTACTGGAATATGCGCGTGAGGATGCTAAAACGGATATGGATTTACATAATTTGGCTGAGAAGGTAATTTTTGAAGCTCAAAGTAGGGTTTTGACAATGGAGGACTATATTGGTTTCTTCAGTTAAGAAGTTGAGTAATGGTTATGTATCATTCGATTTAGATGGAACACTGGCTGAGTACAATACTTGGATTGACCAATTCCATATTGGTAAACCCATTAAGGCAATGGTTGACAGGGCCACGTCATATCTAAACAATGGTATTGAAATTCGTATCTTTACTGCTCGCGTTTCTGGACTAAACTCTGAACAAATTGCAACACATATTCAAGACTGGTGCGAACAGCAAGGATTGGGTCGTCCTAAAGTTGTGGCACATAAAGACTATAAAATGGTATACTGTTATGATGATAGGGCAAAACAAGTTCAGCCAAATACTGGTCTAGTGTATGAAGACGTGTTAAATTATTTGCTTTGTGATCCCTATATTCTGGAGAAATTCAATGCGTTCACAGGATAATAAGCGTATTGCTGAAATTGAAGCTGAAATCACTGAATATGAAGACCGTGATGATGTCACAGATGCGGAAGCCAAACATTTACAAACCCTATTTGATGAGTTACGGGCTCTACAAAAATCATGAAAATATTATCTGCTATTGATAAGAAAACAATGGATAGAATCAAATGGCTTGAGACAGTGTTGCCAAAAGCATCAGAAGACTACTATAATACGGGCAAATACTCAACTATTGATGGTATTAAATTTACTGACCCAGTTTATGATGAATTAGAACAAGAGTTGAAAACGCTCAGTCCCAAATCTAAAATTCTTAAACGTATTGGTGCTCCCGTTAAGAATAAGAAGGTGAAGGTTAAGCTTCCTTACTTCATGCCCTCACTTGATAAAGTTTATCCCAATACTGGCAATGTTGACAAGTGGCTATTGGGTCATAAAATTAATTCTTATGTTGTGTCGGATAAATTGGACGGAACATCAGTACAAATTATCTATTCAAATGGTGTCCCTACCAAGGCTTTCACACGAGGTGATGGTTCTTACGGTGGGGATATTTCATTTTTGATTCCCCATCTTAAAATTCCAAAACGTGTTGGCACCTCTGATTTTGCCATCCGTGGCGAAATGATTATTAGCCGTGCTGCTTTCAATTCTTTCTATAGTAAAAAAGTAGGTGGTGATTTTGAGAACCCACGTAATATGGTATCAGGTATTACCAACCGTAGAGATATTCATAGGGGATTAAAGCACATGGACGTAATTGTATACCAAGTGCTAGACCCCTTAATGAAACCCTCACGTCAACTTTCATGGTGTAAAGCCAAGGGTTTCACAATTGTTCCTCATAAGATCATAACTAAACTTGATGACGCATTCTTATCGAAAGCTTTGGCCTCACGCAAATCCGTGTCTAAGTATGATATTGATGGATTAGTAGTTGCTATGGATACTATTATCAGTAGTAGTGAATTAAAGAACCCAGAGCATTCAATAGCATTTAAAGAGAACATTGAGGATAACAAAGCAGTTGTGACAGTAACCAACGTATTATGGGAGGAATCAAAGCATGGATTTCTTAAACCAGTAGTTGAGTTTAATCCAGTAGCATTAGAAGGTGTGACAGTAAAACAAGCAACTGGGCATAACGCGGCAATGATTGTAAAGGGGAAGATTGGACCTGGCTCCAAGATAGAAATTATCAGAAGTGGTGGCGTGATACCGACAATTTTAAGAGTCATTAAGGGCACGAAAGCACAGTTACCCAGTAAGAAAGATTTTGGTGAATATGACTGGAACTCAACTGAAGTTGATCTGGTGTTGGTTAACCCCCATGAGTCAGACTTAGTTGTGGCAAAGCAAATCACAGAGTTCTTTGTTATAATGGGTGTTGAGAATTTTGCTCTACGTACTGTTCAACGCTTCATGGAAACTGGTTTAGATAGCGTGCTAAAGATACTCAAAGCCAGCAAGAAACAAATGCTTGAAGTTCCGGGTATTAAGGATACTATGGCTACTAAGATCTATAACAACATTCATAAAGCTATGGACAGTGTTGAATTACCCACATTAATGTATGCTTCTCAACAATTTGGTCGCTCTTTCGGTAGTAAGAGACTGGCTTCCATAGTAAAAGCGTACCCAAATATTCTTAAGCTTGGTGAGACACTCACTACTAAACAGATAATGGAAAAAATAATTACAATTGAGGGTTTCAGTGATGTTACGGCCCGTCAATTTGCTACAAATCTGAGTAATTTCATTAAATGGTTGAGTAAGCATTCAGCTTATATTACTTATGTTGTGCCAAAGAAAAAGATAATTGGCACTAAGTTAAAAAACCAGAGGATTGCATTTACAGGCATCCGTGATAATGAATTGGAAGAAAAGATCATTGCTAATGGTGGAGAAATAGCAACATCCGTTAATAGCAAAACTACTATTCTTATATGTAAAGACATTCATGAAAGTACAACCAAGCTAAACACAGCTAGATCACTGGGTATCAAGATAATGACAATTCCAATGTTTGTGAAAAGGTATTCATTATGAAAACATGCTTGACTAATATGGAGAAGAAGTTACTACAATCGTTTAGAAATTGATCTAGCTACGGGTCAACAGAAGGATCACGTTGTAATTTGTCCAAATGAAATTGAAGAAGTTGACTTGGTTCGACCAATTAAAACTTGTTATATTCATACCAAGTGTGGAACACTAACTACAATGCCAGTGTCCATTGCCAAAACTTACGCTTGTAATCCAAAGTTTTACTCTTCTACGTTTTGCTGTGGTTGCGGCGCGTAGCCTCCAGTTAGAATTCACTTGGAAAGATGGTGAAACAGTTGGTTCATGATTTGGAAGCAACAGGTTTACCATAACGTGGTACATCCCAGTTACACTTATAGATTAAAACCATTACTTTAATTAACGGATTCTTTATAGACTTTTGGACCAACTATGAAACTGTATTTATTTTATTCCCTATTCATTATAGTATCCTTTGTTGGTATGCTTGCAAACTTTACTAATCTTTGGTTAGACAAAAATATAACGGGTAGTTTAAAGCAATATCTATTTAAAGATTACCCACAACGTACCCTTGCATCTGTTATTGCCATTTTAATGTACGGATTTGGCATTATTACCAGTGGCAAACTAGATACATTCGATTATACCCTGTTGATGGGTGCCTTTACCGCTGGATACTTTGTTGATAACTTGGTTAATAAGGGAAAGTAATGCGGGAACAACGATTGCAATCTCTATTATTATTTTGGGTTATGTTGAACGAAAAAACTTCAAGAATTAAATCAAGGGATGAAAAATGAAAATACTGTCAACCGTTAAGATGATTGAAGTTGGTTTGAAGATTAAACAATTGAAAGAAAAACAACAGAGTTTAATCCGCAGTATTAATACTGCTGAACGTTCTTCTAACATGAGTGATGCTAAAGAATTTGGGGAAGAGTTGTATTTAGTAGAAGAACAAGCATTGATGTTGGCTAAAATTCAACAGCTTGTAATTCAGAGAGAGAAAAACAAAAATTTACCAAGCAGAGAGCTTGATGACTTGATAAACACTTATCAATCTACATATAAAGAAACTATCCAGTATGATTAAGAATGACCAAACGTTGAAATCTATTGTAGCAAAAATAAAGCATTCATTATACCCTGAATCTGAACCAGTAGAAAAATTTGAATCATACATCACTGATAGTCATCATGATAAGCTCTGTTATGCTCAAGTGACTAGAGCAATTTCCAAACGTGCTACACTAACAGATTCAATTGTCTTTTTTGGTATACCTAGTTTAGTGCAACATGCTATATTAGTAGATCAAAAGAGTAATATTGTTACAGATACATTTGCCAAATCTGGTGGTTTATGGTATAATGGCGTACATGGTTCATTTTACATACTACCAACGGGGCAGCGTATTCCACGCTTAAAATCAATTATGGTTAAGAATTTAAGGTCTACTATTGCCGCAGTTGATCCAACATTTACGAATGCTTTCATAAAGTCCATGCTAATCGTATGTAACTACTTTATTGAGGGTAGTCTCAGTAAAGAGTTGGTGGCAAAACTTAGGGATAACTCTACATTAGCTCAACAGTTTGTTACCCAATTCAAATTAAATAAGAAGTCTTTTGACTTCATTGTTGATTATACTTTAAAGGGAAAAGATTCGAAGGCTGAGATATTTGACGAACATTTGGTTGAGGTTGGTTTAAGCCTTAAAACTGATTTAATTGTTGGTGATAACACAATCACGCACCTTCAGTTAGATTTCCTTAAAGATATGGGACTCTGGTTACGTACTGGATCGGAAGCTCCAATTGAAAGAATCGAAAGACGAGTTTCAAAGCTTGGCGACTCTGATATAAGCCAAGCTTTTATGTCTGAAATTGGTAGTCAGAAGCCTGTGTTAACTCGGCTAAGAAAACTGGTCAAACAGTTGGTTGGAATTGATGATATAAATATTAGCTTAGAAGATAGGGCTAAGATTCGGGTAAAGAAACCCGAACAATACAAACAATTCTTGGCCCTCCGTAAAGACCTTCTTGATGTGTATAAAAAGGAATTGCGTAGCTATGTACGAAGCTCTGGAAAACCATTAGTAGAGTTCGGAAAAGCTGTTGAATACTTTGAGAACAAGAAAATGGTTCACACGCTTCCAGAAGGATTCAATGGTTTAGTTGATGAGGAGGGCGCATTATACACGCAGGCGGGTAAACGTATTGATGGTGTACCTGGTACTAGCGTAGAAATGAACCCTAATTATTCTGTTGCTGATGATAACAGTTATGTGTTTGAATCTGTTGGTTTCGGTAAGGGTACTCAGCGTTACTACACACTTGACTATAAACAGAAACGTCGCGTTGACAAGTTTAAGAAGGTTGCTACGTTTATTGAGGATATTGAGTCTGTTAAAAAGAAATGGGAAGCAGACATTAAAAGGGAAGGTGATTACAGGCAAATACTTGGTACACTACTTGAACTTCTCTACCAAACGTCTGCACGTGTTGGCTCAGTTGGTAATGCAACAGCAGGGCAATCAACTTACGGCATAGCCACTTTACTGGTTGGTCATGTCCGTCAACTTAGTAACAAACTTAGGTTCTCTTATGTTGGCAAAAAGGGTGTAAAACAGCAGCATGATATTCTACCCAATTCACCATTAAACAAAAAGATCATTGGCATTGTATTGAAACTAGCTAAGGGTAAGAAACCAAAAGATAGGTTGTTCACGTTTGAGGGTAAACCCATCAGTGGTACTGACTTAAATAAGTACTTGAAGAGCCTTGGTGTTGATGCAACAGTTCATAAGATGAGGCATGTGTTTGGTACTAGCTTACTTGTAGAATTACTTAAGAAATGCCCGTTGAAAGCTGGTGAAGCAACACAGCAAGAGGCGGAGCAGTGGTACAAGAAAGCAGTTATTAATATTGGAGCAAAACTTGGTCATGTTGCTGGTGAAAAAGTTACACCATTGACAGCCATTAAATCATACCTTGATGCTGATACTCAAATAAACTTTTTCAAACAACTGGGGTTACGTACACCCAAGTTCTTAACGGGGTTCGAACAATGAGATTAATCACCACTTTATTACTTATACTATCATTACCCGCCAATGCAGCTACTTTCAATATATCTAGTAGTTGTGAACTTAGTTTTTCACCCCGTGGTGGTGTAACTTCTATGATTACACGTTATATCAAGGGCGCACAGACTGAAATATTGGTATTAGCCTACTCCTTCACTTCTGATGCAATTGCAGATGCATTGATAGATGCTCATAAACGTGGTGTATCTGTTAGCGTGGTACTTGATAGCAGTCAATTAACTTCTAAGGGCTCTGATTTAGAACGTGTATGGGTTGCAGGAATTCCAACTTATACAGACCATATGCATAATATCATGCACAATAAAGTAATGATTATCGACAATAAAATTTTTGAAACAGGTAGTTTTAACTATAGCAATGCGGCAGAACAGTACAATGCTGAGAATGCAATAGTTTGTAAATCAATTCAAGGCGCAGCTTTGTATAAACGCAATTGGTTGTTACATCAATCTCATAGTATTAAACAGTAAGGAGTTACAATCAACATTATCAATAAAATTGAATCAAGGTTACTCAGGCTATTGATAAATTGTTGAATGTGATTTAAAGACTAACTATGAAAATTACTACTTTTAAGAATGCTAGTAGGTTAATCAGCTACATTATTGAACGTGAGTTACCTCTATATAGAGTAGATAGACCGGTACTAACCTATTATGTTGTGGACCACATTGATAAATCAGTTGGGCAAGAAATTATTAGAGTGGCTGCAACATTAAGGTACAAAAAAGAATCATCTATTCAGTATGATGGTGTAGATGGTTCAACTTTGATTGTTCAATCACGCATACCAATGTTGCAAGTAATTACACCTAAACTCAAATGACTACATGAGGATATTAATATGATGTATTTAAAATGGTTAATACGAATACCCATGGGTTTGGCTGCCAGCCTATTGAATTTTCCATTAGCGCCTATTGCTGTATTATTTGCATCAGATTCGGGGTGGCTACCTAAGTGGTTGTGGTGGTTCCAGACAGATGATAATTCACTTGATGGGGACGCTGGTTGGAAGGAAGAACATCGTCCCTTTAAACTGGAGGATACACTATTTAAACGCTGGTGGAATAGATTTCATTGGCTGTATCGTAACTCTATGTATGGATTTTCTAATTCTGTATTAGGTGGGAGGCTATTACCTACAGATAAGTTGATTACAGAAGGTGATGTCTTAACAGCCAACAATCACGCTCATTCGGGTATGCTGCGTTATTTTATAGAACGTGAGGGTAAGCGTATATATTGGCAAACCTACTATGTGCGTCAGTGGGGTAATTCAGCTAAGTGTATTAGGCTGAACTTAGGTTGGAAACTTTGGAATTTCAAAGAGGGTGACCCCACTTCTGACATGAAACCACAGTTTGTATTTAGCTTTAACCCTCTACAGAAATTTTGGAAGTCCTAGCTCAAAAAGGACTGTTTGCAGTAACTATAGTTCTAGATAAAGGATACTAAATGACTACATTTCGATATAGATTAAAAGATGTCAACATCACAGATGCAATAGTAGCTGGTGAATATAAAATGGGAAATAGAGTAGGTGATATTACATCCACTATTCCAATACCTGAACTAGATGATTTGGTATCTAATTCCGGTCCATTAGAAAGATATATAGATGGTGGATTAGATACTAAGACTGTGTATGATTTAATACAGGAACACAAGGCGCTAATTGGCCAACTACGGGTTGTTCATGCTGACGCAGCGGGAAATATCGTTGCCAATGTTACGCCGCGCCATGGTCTTGAGGCTGACTTGTTGTTGGTTGCTGGTGGAGATGGTGAACTTGCCTCCGCAACTGACACCAGGGGAATCGTGCTCTACTCTGGTACACCAGGCGTGGGACATCTGGCGAGAGGCAGTGAAGTGGTGTCAGCTTTCCGAAATCCAAGCTTTACAGATATTATATTAGCAGCACCAAACGTAGAAAAGATCATTCAGGTTACGTCAGGTGGAATGCAATACTTCTCTACAGGCACAGGAAAATTTACCCAAGTTCCAGTCACAGGCGAATTAAGAATACTGGCAAATCCTAAACCTTTCGCTGTTGGATTCGAGGCATTCATTAGCTTTGCGCCAGCAACTGCCACAGACAAAGGCACTTATCGCGAGCTTGCTATACAAATCCAGCGTACAGTCTCGAATCCAGGCGTATGGGAAACAGCAGTAAGCTCCAGAATCCCCGCCGTTGAGGGTGGTGTGCAGTCAGTACACTTAAAGATGGATGCGCTTATGTGGGCATTTGACACAAGTGAAGCGATGCTTGTTCGACTGATGGCAAAACATGACTGCACGGCAGTTAATTATTCCACCGTTGCATATGGAAGTGGAAACTCATGGTTCTCTGTGGATTTAGTTAACATATTAGATATTCAGCAGGACATAGTTTGGGTGTCATTATAATGAATATTTCTTTTTCACCTACCGCACCTAGTATAGTAGGAACAGGCCCCGAGACAGACATTTCTATCATGATAACGGAAAACCCCGTGACGCTTCTCACTGCTGAATTTGCGAGTGCAGACATCGTACACAATGATGTGACGTATCGTGATCTAGCCAACATCGGAACAAAAAACAACTTTCAGATCAATGTGACAAATCCCAGTGGTGGTGAATTCGTCATGGAGACCCCCACCCCGAATATACTTACAATTAGCCAGTCAGGTGCTGTTTCTGCGATCAACCCCGGAGGCGGTGAAGTTGTCATTAAGTCAATTGGTGGCGAGCGCAGACTGACAAGGGTCATGACAGGCGGGTATACCACTAAGGTTAGAATGAGTTACGAGCAAGGCTCGCTCGGAAAACACATTGTAGATTCTGTATCAGCAATGATTATTGGCAAACTGGCTGGGGACGCCACGCAAATGCCGTGGATAAGTTATGGCCCTGATGTGAACAACCCAACTGGCGTTCGCAATCCGGACCTGTTTACTGCCGCATACGACACCACGGCTATTGCGGCATGGCAGACGCATAATGGCGTACATGGTGACGGAAATTACTCGACAGCGCACCCCGCTGTGCTTATTACACCAAGGCACATTTACGGATGTAACCACTGGAAGCCTGGCACAGGGGCTGGGCCGGGCGTCAGCGGCGTTGGTGGAAAGGTGGCGTTCAAGGATGCCGCGGGAAACTACCACATCAGAACGATTGTGGCAGATTGGGGAACGGAAGCGGGCGGCGACGTTTACGTTGGCTTGCTAGATCTCCCGATTACAACTATAGAGCCGATGCAGGTCTTGCCGGCGAACTGGAAGAGCTATATGCCCAGTGTGTCGCTTGACGACCTTGCGCTTGACCTGCCGTGCGTCGTCAAGGGGCAATGGACACCAGCGGGAATTTTTAAGAACTGGATGCACGTATCGGAGTTTGTTAAGTGGTATGTTGACATTATTCCCCCGATAGACGGCGTGGTAATACAGTCTGGGTTCGTAATCGCAGATCCTGGGACATCATATGATGCGAGTGTTCCAGCGCATATTGACTCATTCAAGGGCGGACAGTGGGGCGGAGAAAGTGGGTCGCCTCAGATGTTTCCCATAAACGGAAAGATGACGCTGCTGTCTACCTTGTACACCCCCACCGGAAGCACCGCTATTTCCGAGAACCTAAATATTATCAAGTTGCACGCAAACTCTCTGGCAGCAGCAGTTGGTGATAACACACCATATTCGTTGCGACAGGCTGACCTATCTATGTTCACCAGGTACACGTCATGAGCAAACTAATTGAAACCCCAATCTTTAGGTTTTTCTTCGCGCTAATTCTTGATCCAATTATTGTACTACTGGTCCTCAGTTCAATTGTGTTGGATTTGGTGAGTGGAAAAAGTTTGAATCATTAACTACTAGAACCATATGACTACTATGACCAATCAATTAAGTAGGAAAGAAATAGCTGATGGGTTAAAGAAAGCAGCAGTTGGTTACTGGGTTAAACTTGGCTATGGCTGTAATCTAGAACTTGGCTTAAGCTCCTGGGGTAAACATAAGGCTGATTTAATTGCCATTAATAGGCGTGGTCAAATAGTAGTAGCGGAAATAAAATCCTGCCATTCCGACTTTTCCACTGATAGTAAATGGACGTCATACTTACAATTCTGCGACAAGTTTTATCTTGTGTTCACTGAAAAGCATTGGGAACAACGCAAGTATGAACTACCTGATAGAGTTGGTGTGATGGTATTGGGAAAACTTGGAAAACTTGTTTGTGTTAAACGCGCCAAAGAAGTTAGGATAAGTGGCAAGCAACGAAAAGATTTGGTATTAAGAATTGCCTGGCGCAATGCAACTTTCTCTGCTCGCAACACTAAACAATACAGAGTATATTTGGAGACATAATGGGGTACGCTGAATGGGAAAACTTTAAAAGCACTCAGTGGATTAAAGTAAAATTCATTGATGATTTTATGGAGTTTAATGCAAATGATTATGCATGGGCTAAACGTAATGAAGAAATTCCTTTTAGTAGCCCTGGTCTTAAACATACTTGGTGGGTATTAGATACTAAAGATAAAGTGATGGTTAACATAGCACAGGATCTTATTCACGAAGTATTGAGACAAGTAAAAACTGGTGGTAAATATGTTGTTCCATCTAAGGGGGAACAGACATCTATTTCTAGATACTTCAATACAATGATTACTACTTTAGTGCGTCAGTTTAAAAGTGGTAAACGTGTAGTTCAACGTATGGATTCGGAATGGATTTTCTACCGTTATGCTAATAATAGGGCAACCAACTTAACGCATAAGAAGGCTGTAGTTAAACTGAGCTTAGGTAGCGTTTGGGCAGTAAACAAAGAAAGGCCTAACTTGGTAGTAACACAGGAAGGTGGTAAGGATTTAGTATTTAGATTTAAACAGGATACTATTCAACAGTTGATTAACAAGTCAAAACCCTATAGAGGTATTATTTTATTTTAAAACAGGAGATGTAAAATGAGTGTAACAGTAAAAAACCTTACTTCGGGTACTCTTGCAGTTGGAGGTCTTACTATTGGTGCTGGCGAAACAGTTACTACAGACTTTATGAGTGCCTCTGTATCTGACGCAGTTGATGCTGGCTATGTTTCTGTTAGTCCTACAAAAGCTTCGCGTACTATGAATAAACTAACTGATAGTAGCGGTGGCACTGCCTCAACTACGCTGGTTGCTATTAGTGCTACCTATGTTCAGGCAGAAGTCCGTGATTCTATTGCTAGCCTTGCTGCTCAACTTAACGTTGCAAAACTAGCTATTGATGACCTTAATGCTCAGATTCGTTTCCTTGAGCAACGTGCTGATGCTCGTGTGTAATTGATTAATGGGGCCATTTGGCCCCATTTAACTACATCCTAAAGGACTTCATGTATGGGTGATTTAAGCTATTTGCCGATATGGAAGAAGAATGCTACAGCAGCAGAGAGGTTTTATGAACTAGCTGTAATGGCGGAAAAACACCCTGAGGATTTTACTACTTTCATAGTTGCTTGGGTAGAGCAGTATGAGGAGGGGTCAAAAACTAATAGTGTTGTTTCAGACAAAACAACCATTTATGAGGCTGTTGGTGTACTGGAGGCCATTAAATTAAACTTATTACATCAGCTTGAAGACTGACATTAAGCGGGTTCCCAATGAGTATCAGGTATAGTTATTGTACCATCCACAGTTTTAAACACAGTGCTATTTGGTAGCGATTTAGATTTCTTGTTTGACTCAGTCCACATTCCCAAGTTAAATTCCCACAGTAGGTAGGTTACTTCATACTTATCTACTTTCTTCGATACATATAGTACATCCTTTATACCAATATCAATAATGGTTCCACTGTTTGTGGTTATACTAAGTTTTTTAATATCCCTAGTAATTTTTGGTCCAAACGCATGACATATTCTTGGTGTTTTTAACTTAATTTGCATGTTCTATTCTTTATATAATTCAATTATATCTTTTAAATTGCTTTCAGCTTCATGTTGGTCTTTCACTATAGTATTTAGAGTAATATTCTTTAGGGGTGGTATTGGTTTAATTTTGTAATCAACAATACACATACCTTTCCAACTACGTTTACCTGCAACTTTTGCTAAACGTCTAGATTTAAATTTTCTTCCAGTATGTATTGAATTATCATCCAACTTGTATACAACTTGCTGACAGTTCTTACTGCTTCTAACATAGAACCCAGTCGCAGTAAGAAATGAAATGTTTGAACTATGCGTAATATCCTCAAATTCTGATGCAGTTTGACTAATAATACGCCTTGCTTCATCAACTACAATATCTGTGGGAAGTGTACTCCAACCTAGGACACTTTCAAGCCTACTCGCTAATTCTATTTCAAATTCCTTAATATTCAATCAGTGCTCCTATCACTCATTGTTCTGACATAAAACCGTAGAAAAATATTGAATCTGTCAGTTCACATTGTTTCAAACATACCTAATTGCATAGGGTTATCAAACTCCAAGATTTAAGTATGGGTTAAAATAATTGCTTCTAATTCATTAAATAGGTTTTTTGGTTTCACAATGGTCTTGCATAAATAATTTGCGAAACATGATTCACGTTTCGGGTGCTTAGACACACCAATAATGGGTATATTTTTATCATGAGCATGAACAGCTTCAACAGTAGCCCCAACACTGTAGCCACGTGTTAGGTCCAGTATAACTGCTTTACAGTGTCTAACCATTAGCAAATCTGTTTCAACAATTACTTCGTGGGGGGTATCTGGTGCAAATATATATGGGTAAGCAATTGGATTAATAAGTTGAAAACTCTTACTAGCAAGAAAGACTTGTAGTTTATCGAAATACTGGGGTGGTACGTTATCAATTAATCCAGTAATAGGTTGTGATAGATATATGCAGTTGGGTAAGAAGTTAGTTTTAGCAATAGGAGATCCATTTTCTTCTAGTAGCAGTAAACCAGAACCTCCCAGACTATACCCATATATACTAGCTAAATAATTGATATTCACACCTGATGTAATTTCAATATTATTTTTGTCTACGTCTATCAGTATACCATCCATTTTACCTTCCCTATGATTATGGTGTAATTAAAATATTCACTCATACGCGTTTCCAGTGAACTTAATGAGTACTTTAACTGGATCACGGCTACTAGAATCTATTTTAGATTGGTATCCAACATATTGAATATTGGTAAATATCTCCCTACCTAATCTAATTTCGTATTTACCCATTGGATCAACCCAAGTTATTGAAAATACCTCATTTTTCGCAATATTATCTCTGATGTATTTAACAAACTCCTGAATTGAAGCATACTCTGTAGTAACAACGTATTCGAGGTCTAAATTAATAGTAATATTATCTTCAGATACATTTATTGTATGTAATAGCTCATGTGCTGGAAAGTTTGAGGTAAAATTACTTTGAAGTATAACCCTATTAAGTTTTTGAATAGCTTTCAACATGTTGATTTAATCCCTTTTAAATTTCCCAAATAACTTCTGCTGGGGATGGGTGTTCCTCATTTCCAAACTCTCCAAATAAAACGGGCCACTTTTTAGCAAACTCTTTTGCTAACGGCACCATAATCTGACGGATTTGCGGATGTGCATCTCTATGGCTACGCAATGCGAAAATATGAGCCCATTCACGCGGATTAGCTGTAATTTGAATCTCTGTTTTCAAACAGTTTGGAAGCACTGATCTAGCTTCTTGTGCAGAACGTTTAAACTGTTGAGTGAGTGTATTGTATCCCCATTCAGCCCACATACAAGACACCATCCATACATCAAATGAATTCATTGGGAATGTATTTGCAACAACAAATAATGGGTTTCCTTCTCCATCAAAATCAAATTCAACACCTGGAATATCGACTTCTTGAGTTGGTTCACCAGGATCAAAGAAGAATGGGTCAATTACTGAAATCTCATTACCAAACTTATCCTTGCTATAATTGCAGTACCTAGTGCTTTCCTGAGAGTAAGCCGCCAATCTATGCCTTACTTGTTCATGTGTTACACCTCTATCCGTGACTACTTGTACTGTTATAGCAGCATGTTCTAGTGTAGAGAAATGTTTAAAGTTTTTGATTTTCTCAATAATTGCAACATCTGATCCTTCACAAATTTTATCCTCAGATTTATAGCAGAGGCGAATACCCTTTTCAATTGTTTTAGTCATTGAAGGGCTATAATCAATAATTTTTACAGTAGGTCTAACAAGTTTCATTTATTCACTCCAGTACCAGGATTAACTAAGTCTATTGTTAAAGCAATATTCATTCGGGTTAGTCACACGAACCTAAATAGCACGTCTAGCACACGTCTAGCACCAGCCCCTGGTTAGATACGCATTATGCCCTTCACACCGCATTCAATCCAGACACGCGTAAAACCCCCGCAAGCTGATTAATATTTGTACGAAATCCTTGTTGAGTTGTCTGAATATTCTGTACTATTGTAGCAATAACATTAGTATGGTCTGCATCTACAGAATCTAGTGTTTGCAGAAATAAATTAGCTAACTCAGTTAATGAACTACTACGGGCTAAAGCTTCGTAGCTTCCTGCTTCACTGACGCTGCGGTTTGGATTTGATCCAACTCGTCTTACTTAGTCTCCACAGGCTTTAATTCCGGTCGTTCCGACCGTACATATTAGAACTAAACTACTTGTAGTTGGCTCTTGTCTAATGGCTTCCTAGTCATTATATTTAACCCAGCATTAGTGTCTGCATTCATACTGAATCCACATTCTAGGCATTCAAACTTCGATTGGGTCTTACGGTTTGCTTTGTCTATGTATCCACAGCAACTACACCTTTGACTGGTATGTTGAGGGTTTACGAATTGAACTTGATTACCGTATAAACTAGCCTTGTATTTGGTCAAACTAACCACGTTAGCTAGTCCCAATCTAAGCATTTCTCTGTTAAGTCCAGACTTAGCACTTACGCTCTTTCTATTAGTTCCGTCTTCAGTATCTTTTACCTGCTTAGTCATATTAGACAGTTTTAGGTCTTCAAACTTGATTACCTCAAATTTGGAGGCAAGTGTGTTGGAGGTCTTTTCTGAAAAGTCTTTCCTAACGTTCTTTTCTTTTTGCCAAACTTTGGCTACTTTCAACCTAGCTTTTTCTAAGTTCTTAGTACTTACTAGTTCAACCTCACCAGTTTCTGATTTAGGTTTTACTTTAGACTGACGCATCTTAGCAGATTCTAGTTTACGATTGTAACTACGTTGGTAACGTTTACGCTTTATTTCTAACCGTTCTAACCTAGTCTTAACATCTTTACCCAATACTTTAGATTTAGTAACTCCATCTTTCTTGTATACTACCGTCAGAGGTTGCACGACACCAAGATCAATACCACACCTAGAAATTGAATTAAACTTGCTTTGTCTTAGGTTGTACCCGTTGGGTACTTCGTACATCAGGCTTACAAAGTACTGCTTGCAAGCATTCCTAGAAATAACAGTTTTCAGTAATCTTCCACTAGGGAGTGGCCTATGTAACTTAGCTTTTAATACACCCAATTTCTTTGGCAACGTTATTTCCAACTTATTGTTCCAAATGGCTAAGTGATGTTCTCTAATTTGTTGGTTGGTAAGATGAGCAGAACCCGCAAAAGACCTTTGTTTGAATCTAGGATAAGAAGCTCCATGTTTAAACCAGTTGTTGAATGCTGTATCTAAGTGTCTTAAAGTTTGTTGTAGAGTTTGACTAGGAACTTGTTTAAGCCACAAGAATTCTTCTCTCCAAACTTGAAGTTCCTTATTTAAGGTATAGAAATTAGCCCAATCATGTTTCTTTGGTTTACCCAATGCTACCCAACGTTCGTAGTCTTCTTTTCGTATTGCCAAAGCATGATTGAATACAAATCTACAACTACCAAACCATTGAGGTAATGTCCTAAGCTGTTCTTTAGTTGGATAAACTCTTAACTTAATCGAAGTATGCTTCACTATAGCTCCTTATATACACATGGTGTACATGTAGCCCTTAAAATTCTTTGTTCATCATTTGTGTCTGGACACCTTGCTTGTTATCAACATTATTATTAATGTCACCTGTCTCATCATACTGCTTTTTCTTATCTTCGTTCGATAAAATCTTATAAGCAGTTGCTATAAGTTGGAATTTTTCAGTATCCCCACCTTCTTTATCTGGGTGTGCTGACTGAGCAGCACGTTTGTACGCCTCTTTTATTTGTTCAGATGTAGCCTCTTTATCAAGTCCGAGTGCTTCATATAAATTCATTGCAGTCCACCAAAATGACCAACTAGAAAAGCAATGCTCCATTCATCACGTTTATCAACGTCCAAACCAGTTTTATCAGGGTGTGGATCATGTACAATGACACCATTCTTTGCAACTACCGCATGAAATGTTCCACGAACAGTTGGTCCATAATAAAGATGGTATAGGTCTTTTATCCCCTCACTTTTAAGTGTGTTAAACCACCCTTCTCCAGCTTTAATTTCAATATGAGCTAGTCCTAATGGACGTAGGAATTCATTAACACGCCTATTGAATTCAATGTAAGGGTTCTCATGTTCGTTGCACCCAACAATGAAGTTTGGAACTTCACTTAAATCACATTCAAGGATGGATGCCAAACAAGCTGACATACAATTCCCATTTTCACCTACTATGGTCTGGTCTATTGGAATCATGTTATCTACTTTTTAAAGTCGGTACAGTAATAACCAGTACCCTTAAATATCGGAGTTGCTGCACTTACCAGTCGTTTCATCCCCTGATTACACATTCCACACTTAATTATTACGTAGCCTCGTACCAACTTTTCTTCAACTAGATTATACTTGCTACACTTTGGATTTTCACATTTAAAGTCGAATATAGGCATATTAAGTCCAGTTTATACATTGACATTACACTCTTCTTCATTGCAATTTATTCTAGCATTAAGCTGCCATAACTCAATGTCCTCACCTGACATTTCATTGTTGACGTATTTCCAGGGTGGCATAACCCATAAATTTATGGGTGGGAATTTAAAATCCGGCCATTCTATTATCATGATACATGAGGAATATCCAAGGTTTCTACATTTTGTTCAATACGTTTTCCTGTACGTTCATGGAATGCGGATAGCGCCAATTTAAGATATTGCAGGGCCTCGTCATTCTCTTTACACCACATCTTTAAGTTCAAAAATTCAGTTCTATCAATCAATACTTCAAGTACTTCTTCATTAGTAGTGCCAGGGTAAATTAATTGACCAGCTTCTCGTTTAATAAAGCTAAGAGTATTATCGTTGTCTAAATTGTAAATATGACCTGGGTCGATGACATTCATTTTTTAATCTCCTGTGTTTTCCAATTGTTTTGCAATATACTGTTTAGGTGTCATACCCTCTTTATACCCATCAAAAAGACAACTATGACATTTAACAAGCCAAGTAACATCTGTAGAATAACCTAATACACGTTGCGCTTCATCAATTACCTCAGTTTTCCATTTAATGAACCCAATAGACTTTGAGTTCAAAATGCTATAGCTCCTTATATACACGTGGTGTACATGTAGCCCTTAAAATCATTTGTTCATCCTTTGTGTCCGGACATCCTGCTTGTTTCAATAATTGTTGTTTAACACAGTTTTGAAAGGCTTCCCAATTAGTATTCTTTCCCTCTCGCTGTGCAATTGCGTAAGCACTTCTTAATAATGCATTAGCTTCATCATTCATTAGCATGTCCCTCTTTGAGTAGCTTCATGGTCTGACAATATTTTAGCAGTTTTCCAGTCAATAAGTTTAAAATCAATACTATCAGAGTGCCCATGCGTAGCACTACAGTATTTGGTTGTTCCCCAAAAGCTTTCATATCATCAACAGTAATGTTGACTCCATTTGGCGCAAGTTTAAATAGAACTAGAGCAAAGTATTTTTGCCAGTTACCTTCAGACTGCATCATCATTGCGTTATCAGGATTCATGATTTCAGGTTCCATTATGCCCTCTTAAATAAAAAGTCAATTTTCATCATTTCATTAGGGGTCATTTGAAGGTTTGAGGTTTCAAAACTATTTAAATCAATTTTATCAACTTCTATATCCACAACTGTATTCAGTAGTTGCTTCATTTGACTACTAAAGTCCTCCAAATTTTCTTTCTTTACCACGTACTCTTTATTCTCAGTTTCTTGGCCCAAATTTTTAACCAATGCTATCCTAGTTTGTTCAAAAGCATCAGCCTCAACTCTAAGATTCCTAATAAGTTTTGCTAAAGAGAAACTAATGACAGCGGGCAACTTTTGTCCTGATAATTCGTTTAGTACGGGCATTGCATCAAGTATTTCTTCTAAGGTAATTCTCATTATACTGTCCCCGTACTTCCAAAACCTGATGAGCCACGTGTAGTTTCATTGATTTCATTGATCTCTTCAAAATTAACATACAGCACTGGGGCAATAACAGCTTGAGCTATTTTGTCCCCGGGCTTAACCAAGTACTCATAATTTGAAATATTATACAGAATGACACCAATTTCACCCGTATATGACTGATCTACAGTTCCAGGCTGATTAGCAACAATTACGCCCATTTTTAACGCCATACCACTTCGTGATCTAACTTGTAATTCAGTATTTTCTGGTAAACATACCTTTATTCCCGTAACTATGAGTTTACGTTCACTTGGACGCAAAATAACGTCATTTTCAAGAGCCGCCCGTAGGTCGAAACCACTGTCTCCAATATGATTATATCTAACGGGTCCCCATTCTTTATTATAATTAGGTAGGTATAAAACTTTTACAATACTCATAGTGTATCCTTTAAATTAAAAATGTGAAGTGACCTGTCAGTGTTTAATCTCTGACGTTGGCCTGTCACTTAGCCTAAGTGTGAAGAAAATTTGCTTATCCAAATCATCTATGAAAATTCTGTATGGAAACTCATTAGAATCAGAATAAATATGGAGTTAGTTGCATTTTACATTGCTTCTATATCATCGTACAAATCTAATATTGAATTACCATCCTCATCCTGGTGTAATTCAGCTACCATCCCTTTTGCTGTAAGTTTAATAGAGTCTAGGGTTTTACCACATATGCTACATAGAATACAGATGCCCCGAATAATATCAATAACATGGGGAAACTCATCCTCCTCTTTAAAATAGTATTTTACTTTCATTAATTACCTCACGTGTCCATGTCATGCACTGAGCTTATGTAGGTCAAACTCAATAGATAAATAACCATTAGTAACAGCTTCACCCACAATTTCTTTCAACTGATTATAGACTCTTTTAGACAGTCTGGACTCAGTTTCATCAAATTCAGCAAGAATAGACTTTTTATCACCTATAACTACCTCTAGGCGGGTGCCGTAACTCATGGTTTGAAATACTCCACTTTTTCTTTCTTCTGTTGCGTGAAGAGACAAGGCAATAAAAGTATCCTTAATATTATACGCTACAAACTTGGTATGAATCCTCATTTAGAACTCTTTACGTAAGTGGAGCCACATTTTATAGTCTCCATGAAATCAACGCGTACTAATTCTACGCCACTATTTTTCAAAACCAAGGGACCAACTATATCCACCAGATACTGGGCCATGTTCTCAGCCGTTGGATTAAAATCAACTACAACTACACCATTTGGGTCTAAATTCTGAATAATGGGTGCAAATGGGTCATCCTTAAATACTAAAAACTTATGGTCCCAGTTTGATTCAAGCCACGCACATAACGTTGACTTAATCACAGAAAAATCTATTACTCTACCAACATTGTCTAATGAGTCAGAAGAACAATGGAATGTTACTCTTCCATTGTGACCATGCAAGTGTTTACAAGAACTCTCATGGCCGAATACTCTATGACCGTAAGAGAAATCATGATACCTATGAGCAAACATTGTCATACAACATCCTTATTCTAAATAATATTTTGATTTAAGTTCAGATTCAATTTTATCGAATTCCGCGTAGTCTAAAGATTTGGGTTTATTTTTTGTAATGAAGAATCTAATATCACTTGCCTGTGATTCCTTACTCCATGGTAATACTGGATTTGAATTAAAGTCCACATCAATTGCTGTATCTTCACATCTGTAAAAATCAGAACTATCGAAACTATCAAATGTGTAAACCCGTAGTGTATTGGCATATAAGGATGAATTAATAGAAATTCCTGTCCAATATTTATTGCTGGCTTTTTCCAACAAATTTCTCCACATTATTTGCGCGGATTGGGAGTTGATAGAATCCGTTGCAATAGCCCCAGTAATACTTAATAAGTATTTCAACAAAATTTCACTTGCAATACCCCTAAGCTGTTTATATTTTGGATTCCGCCACACACCAGACTGACATACAACTCTTTGACCAATTAAAATGTCATGACTTACATAGTAAGAGCAATAGTAAATAACTATATTGCCATCAACACATAAGAGTTGCTGACCAACGTTGAAAATGTCAAAACCCTTATACGTATGAATATACCTAGCACCCTGTTTAAACTTATCAATAAGTAACAAGTGATAACTAGGATCTTCCATTTTATTATTTAGATCATGATCTTCATTAAGCCTAGGAAAAGCATACACTTGTAGAGTTTTCACAATTTAATGACAACGAGAATCACCACAGGACAAACACATAGAACACCCCTCTTGAATTACCACTGCTTTCTCATGGCATTTATGGCACACACTAGCGTTGTCCGTAACAGATTTTCCACTTGCTTCAAATTCCGCTTTTTTCTTGTCAACAATAGCCTGAACTTCTGAATGCAGTTCCTTATTGATTAATCCAATGGAAATAAAATGCTTCTCAATAATCATTCCAATTTCAGCCACTAGACTAGGAACATATCTTCCACCCTTAGCAAGATAGCCACCATTTGGATCAAACACTGATTTTAATTCTTCTACAATAAACGTAATGTCACCACCCTTACGGAATACAGAACTTATAAGTCTTGTAATTGCAACAACGAAACTAAAGCTCTTCATTTCCTTAGAATTGATGAAGATTTCGTATGGTTGTTTAATCTCATTATCAGTACCATCATTAAGCACAATATCATTGATAGTGATATAGATTGCACTATCACTTAATGGGGTCTTAAGTTTATACGTAGTTCCACGTAGAATTTCCGGACGCTTTGTATTTTCATTCAATGCAACTGATACTACACTATCCTCTTTTTTCACCGCAACTTTAACAATCTTCTTACCAATCTTTTTAGCCATATCCATGTCCATGTGAAAAAGCCATATTTAAATTAAATATGGCTTTTGTATTAATAATTTACAGGTTTTCGCTTAGAATTTACCGTAGGTGCCCTCTCTAATGGCACCAAATAGGTTTTCTGCATTATGAGTTGCCCCATCATACTCAATATCCTCATTACCACGTGCTTCTACGTGTGTACCATCCTCAAGAGTAAATATGTAAGTGGTGTTAGCCTGATCCTCTTTCCTAACCAAAACATTACTCATAGTATCAGGATTGTAACGAAAAGTTGTCATACCTTTTAGCCCATTATCATACCCATACATATAAAGGTCTTTGAACTCATCAAAACTAATATTTGTGGGAACGTTAACAGTTTTAGAAATGCTACTATCTACATAACGTTGTGCTGCTGCCTGCATATCTACGTGTTGCTTGGGGGTAACATTGTCTGCTACTACGAAATAGTCAGGCAATGCATCTAATGAATTGGAATCAAGCTTCTGTTTAACATTGGGCTCAACTTCAATTTCACCACCATCAACTAAACTCTTATAGAGTAGGAATTCATATGAATATACGTCCAGTGGTTCTTTAGTTTTCCTACCAGTTCTAATTATGTTACGGGTATAGAAATGGGCAAAAGTTGGTTCAATACCACCACTTGCTCCGTTGCCAATAGAACTAGAAAGCGTATTATGTGAGAGGACCCCATTTTCTAGTATATAACAATGTTTATCCTTAACTTCGATATCCCAAGTGGGTTTTACATTACCCATAAGCACAACTTTCTTAATTTTCATAATTTAACCTCAATTTATCAATCAATTTAATTGCTTTTAAAATCCACTTTTCTGGATTTTGTTTGAATTGGTCCACATGAATTCTTCTAAATATCATACCATGTTTTTTGGCTAGTTGGCTTTTATGTTCATCCTCCGCTAATCTAGCTTGTGCAGATATTCCAGTTATAAAACATCTCCAGCTTTTAAGCTCCTTCTCATTTAGTAATGGACTTGGATGTGTTTCACCGTCAAACTCAATCATTAGTTTTAACCTAGGTATATAAAAGTCATAAAACCTAATACAATTTCTCTCATCACAATATAAGAAATACTCTTTCTTTCTGCCCTGCCCTACCCAATATTCAAGACCAATATGCCTTAAATATGTAATAATAGGTTTAAAAAAATCCATGGATTGATGGGTAGCTTGACCCATGCTCCAATGATTTGTTTTTACTATAATATAGTCGGAGTATAATTTAGGGCCCCTAACTTTTCCATACTTTTTGATAAAAGTTTTTAACGTTACTGAGCTATCCTTAATTCTCTGGCTATGTACGCGTGTACCTTCAATTTTTCCATATCTCTTTATACATGCGCTAAGAGATATGCTATCCTTTGATGCACAATAGGTATCCCACTTCTCTTTCCATTTGCTCCCATATCTCTTTTTAAATTTATCTTCAGTATGTGCCGATTTTAAACAGAATTTTTTAAATCTCTTCGTACCCTCAATTTCCCCGTACCTAGCAATGAAGTTTTCCAATGTACCCGCAGTACTCTTTTTATGTTTGTTTACGAGATTTATCGCTTGCTTTTCAGAAATATTATGTCTTTTAGCTGTTGCCTCTATATCGTATGGGTTCTTCTGGTTATTATACCTATTAATATAGTATTCATAATACGGACCATATTTGGCCTTAAAGCACTCTGGTGTATTTACTACTCTACCACCCACAGTTTTCCTAAATTTTAAATATTTATCATATTGACCTTTAATATAATGTTTGGGCTTATCTAAATCCAAATAGTATGCAATAAAACTGTGGAAATAGCTAATATGTTTATATATCACTATATATTTAATAGCCTGTTCTTTAATAGCCCTAGGTACATCTTTAGGCAGTATCTCTGATGTTAACGTTTCCAGTTGCTGGTTAGTTAATTTAGCTAGTTCCCTACTTACTTGTCTTAGTGTAGCCTCATCCTTTAACCATTGGTAGCTTTTTGACCACCAATTATATATAGACACAATAGGTAAAGACATGGTACTCTCCTAATATAGTATACAACTATATTAAATTAGTGAGTACCATGTCATCTAGTCACTATAGCACCTAGTAAACTTAATAGCTTACTATATCTTCATCACCATTAAGTGTACTAGCCTCAATCCACACTAGATATTTACCTTGTTTAACTAAAAGTTTATGATTTCCAGTGCATTCAAAGGTTGTTCCATCTTCAAATTCTATAAGGTACGTAGGTTCATGTCCATTATACCAAATTTTATCACAATCATCTTCAATTAAATCTTTTGAGGGTAATTTAAAGGGCTTTAATGGTATCCATTGTTTGTTATTAGTCTTTTCGATTGCTTTCCAATCAATACCGTTATCATCCATAATTTGTTGATAAGATTTAATACCGTCAGCCGTTCTAATTCTAGTGCTTGACAAACAACAGCCTGTTGGCGCAATGCTAGAGTGATGTGTAAACCTACAACCGTACTTAGCAAGATCTTTCTTCAACTTTGGTTCATCAACACTATCAAAAAGGTTCTCCAAGTACTCAGATTGAAGCCACAATTGACGTCCAGTTTTACTACCGCTAAATACTGGAGTCTTTCCTTTCTTCCTGCTATTAGGAATATCTTTATACGCAAACTTTCGCGTTAAAATTGGTGCTTCACCCTTCTCTTTAGCAAGTTCTACCCCCATGCGTAGGCCTTCAATTGCCAATGTCCTTGTCACTAACTCAGTGAACTTAATAGCTTCATCACTTCCATACTTAATCCTAAGCATAGTTAATGCAGAGCCCAAACCAAGGTAGCCCATACCATGCCTACGTTTTGTAGTAATTTCATTACGCTGTTGCTTCAAAGGAAGCCCATTAAATTCCACCACGTTATCAAGCATACGAGTAAAAATATGAATTACCTTGATGTACTTTTTTAGATTAAACGTAGCCCTATCCGTAAACGGATGGTCTACAAATTTAGTTAGATTCAGTGATCCCAACAAACAGCTTCCATACGGAGGAAGTGGTTGTTCTCCACCCTCACACTGCGTATATTCAATTACAGTTTACGCTGTGCGCTGGACTATCGCATCCCAATTACTTAGCGACCTCTGGGTCCTCTCACTTAGTCTCTCACGCTGCATTTACGCTTGCGCCCTGTCGCGTTGTAATACGCTTCCAAGTCAATCAGAGAGGATTTTAAATCCGCATTTTTGAATTAATGGGTCAACGGATTGGTCGCCAGAATTTCTTCACAAAACCAGTTATTATTCATAAAATTGATGTAGTCAATTAATAGAAAACCTGGTTCTGCGTATTCGTAAGTGGACCTCATTATCAAGTCCCATAAATCAGCAGCTTTTACTGGATCACCAAATGGCTCATTATCCCAAGTAAACTGCCACTCTTCATTGTTACGTACTGCCTCAATAAACTCATCCGTAATCAGCAGACTTAAATTGAATTGTCGAAGTCTACCAGCTTCACGCTTTGCCTTAATGAAGTCAATAACGTCTGGTGATGTCACACTCATACACCCCATTTGAGCGCCACGTCTACCACCCGCACTTGAAATAGTGAAGCACATTGCATTATAGATATCCATAAATGATAATGGACCACTGGTTGATGCACCAGCGCCATGAACAAATGCACCTTTAGGACGAAGTGTAGACCAGTTATAGCCTATACCACAACCTGCCTTTAATGTCAAAGCAGCTTCTTTCTGCTTCTCCATGATTGATTCCATGTCGTCATCAATAATTCCGCTTACGGTGCAATTTATCAAGCTAACTGATCTCTTATATTGTTCTGCTCCTGCATTACTGAGAATACGACCTGCTGGATACGCACCATTTTCCATTGCCCAAATAAATTCTTTTTCCCACTTCTTGCTATCTTTTTCACATGATGCAAGTCTCTCTGCAACACGTTTAAATCCATCCAGTGGAGTTTTATCAATGATGTTGAACAACTTATCTTTAACTTGGTACTTGTTTGTCCAAATGTCATGTGCTGATGGTTGAAGACTATCCATTTTTATCCTTAATTAAAATTGTTGTATACCTATATTGGTTTATTACTAAGCAGTTTTCTTCCTAGTATTAAACATTTCCTCTAATGGGTGACCCTCACCATAGTCAATGAAGTTATTGGCTTTACGAATCGCCTTAAGCAAATACTTAAGGTCAAACTCATTTACTTGATGCACACTTGAAATACGTTTATACATAATGGGCTTCTTCTTCGCTTTCAACTCAAAGATTTCTTTAATAGCTGCCCTTGTATTAGCAGTTATATCGGATTTCATGTATTCAATAAACTTTGTAAAGCCAACAGACTTTTTCTTCATCAAAGTTTTAAGTTTTATTTCTAGATGGTCTACATCATCTTGTGACTGAATCCAGCTATAGATAATGTTTTGATATTGGTATCGCTTATCAGTATTTGGGACGGAATACAAAAAAGTAAGTATATGGTTTAAAATTGACCCATGAACAGAATTTAATATTGTTGGAATTACATCAATAGTTTGTGATTCTACTTGCATTCTTTTACCAGTGAATCCGGTATTAATTGTAGTCATCAGTTTATCAGTTGTTAGCTCTACAAACTGATACAAGTAGCTGGCCTTTTTCTTACAATCCAATAGTTTGATAGGCTTTAAGTATTCTAGTAATACAGGGGTATCAAATACTAGTACAATTGCATTAGAAGCATTTAGAGCATCAATTTGTTTCAAGAACCTAGCAACTGTGGGAACAAGAATAATAGTGGCTCCAGACTTTGGGGCTTCAGAAAAACCCAGTGACTGAACCCTGTATTTAGCTTGTTCTTTATCATCTAAATTATCTACACAATTTTTTATGGTTTGATACACGCCGAAGATGTTGTTATTTGATATTCCTAAGATGTCCTTCATTGTAGTCCTTTTATCAATGTATTATTTTACAGTTACTTTACATAGCCTTCAATAAGTTTTGTTTCTCCACGTTCTTTAACAGCAGTAAAAACTCTTGCACCTACATACTGTTCTTTAAGTGGAGTAACAATAATCAAATGAGGAATAATCTTATTCAGTTTGGGTATGAAATTGTGTATAAAATGTTCTACATTTGGTGGGTCCATATTAGCTGTTGGCTCATCCAGCACCATTATATTAGTTCTACGTGATGCTGGAATAAGCGGAAGTATTGCTAGTGGAAATAGAATGTTAAAGGCTCTACTTTCTGCTCCACTCAGTGTCCTAACGTCGCTAGTTACTTTTTTATTATTGTAGTCCCTTATAGCTAGAATATCAAATTTGTTCGTATCCACCACAAATTTAAACCTAAACTTCTCCTTATACACCAGTTTTGCATATAGATTCATATTGCGCTCAATCATACCAGTGATACGACGAATCATGAGCATTTTTAATCCCTTGTTGGAATACGCGTCTATCAACATTTCATATATTGGCAAATCCTTTACCTTCTTCTCTATTTCGCGTTTACGCTTTTCCAATATGATCTTACGTGTGGTATTAGATTCATATGTGTCAATAGTTGATTTCAAAGAGGGAATTTTACTGACTACCAATTGAACTCTGGATTCAACAGTTTTAAGCTTCATGGTTACGTTAGATAGTTCAGCATCAATATCCTCCGGAATGTCAATAAACTTATCAGCAATGGGGATAAAATGTTCCAAGCTTGAAACTCGTTTATTCATATCTCTGAGCATTTTATCTATTTTTGCCAAACCATATTTAGGCACTTCACCATTAAACTTTGGTGGTTTACGCCTAGCAAGTTCTGACACAAGATTAGAATACTGTTGCAGTTTTTTAACATCTATACCAAGAAGTGGTTTCAACTTTTGTTCTACATACGCATAGCTTGTGCCCAACTGTTTTCGTTTCTCAATAAGCTCTTTCAACAACTTATTATTGTCTACATTTATTAAATACTCTTCTAATAATAAACTCCATGCTTTCTGCTTACCAAGTTTTGAAGTTAATGACTCTAGTTTATCATCTATGCTCTGGTCTATGCGTTTTATATCTGCTTGGCTTAAACTTGTGAAACATGTTGGGCAATCGACATCATGTGACTCAAAGTGTGATCTAAATTCATTGAGTGACGTTTTTGTACCCCTAACTTGTACCGTTAACCTAGTTATAGACTTATCAAGACCAGTTTTTAAAGCCCGCAAATCTTTCTCATTGGATGTTTTGAATACTCTCTTGACACTTGTAGCATCAACATCAGAAGTTTTAATACCACTTAGTTGATTATCAACTTCTTCAATTTTCTGACGTAAAATCTTCTGTTTGTGTTTGTACTTTGCTATCTGGCTTTGGTGGTTTTCTAAAAAGACATCAACATTACTAATGGATTTAACCAATGGTTTTAGCGCCTGAATTTCTTTTACTAACTGCCGACTTCTTTCTTCATACTCATCTACTTTAGACAAAAATTTGTCATGTTCTATTACGCTTTTTCTATCTGTTTCCAACTGTTGAATATGAGTACGCAGGGCTTTAAGCAACTTAGTCAAATAAACTCTATCTAACTTGAACTTGTCCCAAGTACAAAGCTGTTGATACGTGTGTTTATGGGATTTAACAACACTTAATCTAGTTCTTTTTCCATTGAGAGATTTATATTGCTTATTCAACTTTGCATTACTATGCAACAGTTTGCCGTATTCGGATTTTACTACCTCAATATCATTATTTAACAAGGATGCTAACGAATCAAGTTCAGACTCAATTTCAGACAAAATGATACGTTCATCTTTCAATTCCTTCATTAGACCGTTAAAAACTTTACGCAACTCATCATAATTATCCAGTTTATGTAAGCCAGTAAAGAAAGCCATCCTATTTGCAGCAGTTCCCATTTGTACTATTGAGGGGCGCCTACTATTAATATAAATTAGAGTATAGAATTCTTCTTCTGACCAAGGAAGAAGTTGCTCTAATTTTTGCTTCGCATAATCTTGGGTTCTTACCTTTAGGGGTTTGTTATCACGAAATAGCTCATAAGTGGTGGATTTACCATTGGATGATTTAGTTGCTGTGATATTGGACTCACTGGTATTGAATTTAAGTCCAATTTTTGATTTACCAACAAATAAATCTTTTCGAGCTTGTGACTTTGATTGAACTATAGGAGTATTTCCGTAACGCAATTGGGGGATAGCGTCCCACAGGAGTGATTTACCACTACCATTGTTGGACTCACTTTCCCTACTTGCGTCACGATTTCTGCCATGTATAACAGTTATCCCTACGTGATCTAATTTTATTTTTGCATGTTTGTAGAAAACAACATCATGGAGTTCAAGTTCTTGGAACGTTATCATTTATGTAGTGGAGTGTATTATTTGTTATTTCTTTATCAATAAGGGATTTGATTTTATGACCCAAACTATTTTTACAATCCTGAGTGAGGTTCTTAAATTCACCATGAAAGGAGACTGAAATTCTATCAATATATCGGTCTAAAGCACTATACCAACCTAAAGTTATACTTGAACCCTGTTTTGAGATATCTAAATTACCACTCCAAAACTGAAACATTTCAGTCGGTGCGTCCCTTTCTTTATCGTCCTCTTCGCGTGTTATTATTGCACTCATTTTGGCCTCATTTTCTTGACTTCGTATGCAAGCATACCCAAACGCCCTGACATTAAAGAACGTTCTTGTACAGAGAAATTTTGCATTTCTGATCTAAGTGATGTTAGTTTATCTTGTAACATAACCAAAATTTTGATGTACGCAGGGTTTTCCATAATATCGAGCTTTGATACAACAGCTTTCTTGAACGTTAGGTTTGCCGCAGTATGCCAGATATTCTGATGCTTTCCTACAAATATTGTATCCAGTAAATAAAGGTTAAAGTAGATCAGTTTGTTGGCAAGCTGGATGTAATCATTGGCATTCAGAAGGGAGTCATGAACAATTTTCGGATTCCCAAAATACAGGCCAAGCAACAACCGAATTGCTACTTTATCATCATTTAGTTCCGTGGTGTTTACCACGTGTTTTTGAATGAGTTCATCCAACTTTTCTGCCGTTGGTTTCTTTTCTAGCCCCTCAACATATTGGCATACGCCTTCTAAAGCTTGTATAGCATTTCTTACCTGCCCACCTGTAGACTCAGCTATTGCTTCTAAATGGCTGGTTTTAAGATATTTGATTCCTTCAGCTTTAGCAATTGTTTCTAATCGCTTAACAACATCAGACTTCCCAATTCTTGATAATTCAAGTCTATTACATCGACCAACAAGCGCTGGTAGTACCTTATCAATTTCCATCGTACACAGAATGTAGACAGTATTTAATGGTGGGTTCTCAAGCGGTTTCAACATGGATTGTGCTGCCTGTGGGGTCCAATTTTGGATTTCGTCCAGGAGCACAATTCTATATTTACCTAGTTGTGGTTTAAAACGAGCTTCATTGATTAAACTCCGAACGTCATCAATACCTCGGGTATTAGCTACATTTAGCTCTTTAATGTCAGGATGATTCTCAATGGACTTACAGTTTACGCACTTACCACAGGCATTGGAGGTATCACAATTGAGGTGCATAGCAAATGCACGTGCCAAGGTAGTTTTTCCAGTACCAGAAGGCCCGCTAAACAAGATGGCATTGGGCACCTTTTGACTTTTAATAATACCACGCAGTCTAGCAACTGCCGTTTGTTGACCCGCAATATCATCCCAGTGAATCGGACGATATTTGGTATGAAATGGAAGTGACGTATTCATTAGTTCCCTTTATTGGTACTTTTATTTTACAGTTTATGGAATCCAAGTTCCTTCTAATCCCTGTTTCAATACTGATTTCACTGACTTTACTTTTGTTTTATCATCCAACACGTGGAAGATAATTTCTAAACCAAACTTTCCCGGCTTTGATATGTCAGCAATTGGATGACGAACAATATCTACAACCAATATTTTATTTAAATCTATTTTGTTTAATATATCTCTTTGCTCTGCGTTCTGTGCAAAAATATTTATTGGGTATCCACCCGGAAGTAAGAGACTCCAAATACTACCGTCATTATCTAGTGATTCAGCTAGGAAGCTAACCCGCTGCTTGCTATTTTTTGATGGTTCAAGGAGCATCTTATCCACTGCTTCGTTATTACCATTAGCTTCCAGCTTTCTATAGCTTGATAGCGTATCCTTTAACCCAAGTAAGAATTCATACCTACCAAGACCAAGTTGAATACTTGAGTCTAGTGCAGTTAGAACCTCAATTTCCTTAATTATATCCTCATGGTATGTTTTCGATGTATTTATAGCAGTTACAACACTCTTTCTAAAAGCATTGATCAGGCTAATACAGTTGTTAATATGCGCCAATACCACTGGATGTGGAAGTAACGTAACATGTACTTCGTGGCAGTAAATATTTGGGGCATACTTAAGTTCTTTTGGTTTTTGGCTTATTGTCATACACTTGCCTTTACCGTTTGCATTATTTCTAATGCTCTTTTAATTTGCACCTGTGAGGCTTTTTTTGACTGTAAATACTCCGTTAATCCTTCATGTACTGAAAATTCTAGTAAACCTTCTTCATTAGAATCAAGGAAGGATTCATCAATCAGTATGTCAAGTTCTTCCTTAGTTTTAAACCCATCCCAGTTTACTATGTTTGGATGCTTTGCTAAGAAAGATTCAGGTATCACTATGTTGGTTTTAACGAACAGCTTGTATAAATATAGTGGGTTTTCAGTTACTTTGCGTAAGTCTGCTTTTGATTCTACCACTATATTGAAAAGTTTAAAACGTGGGTCATTAGGAATTTGCTTAATCTGCTTTTCCAGTTTTCCATTTTTATATCTAAATTTAAACTCTATAAATCCTTTTGGTAAGGACTCACCAAAGTTGAGTTGATATAGAGTACCACTGTAATGAACAGAACCAACTACTTGAGGCGTATGTAGGTGGCCCATGATCCATGTAGCATTAGTTTCTATTCCATCTTTAATTTTTCTACCATTATCCCTCAAACTTCCTTTTACTTCGAAGTGTCCCACATTTACAGCTTCTAACTTACTTGGTAGTGGTTTAGTATGAGGGTACGGAAGAAAATTTACTGTAACTCCATCTATAACCATTTGGGTTGCAGCATCAAAAATATGGATGGTTTTGAACCATTTCAACTGATACATAGTGAGGAAAGGCTGCAAGCTGTGAATACCATCCTCAGCAAAATCATGGTTCCCCAATATAAGGTAAAAATTGAGTTTTGTATCCCACTTATCAAAGAAGCGAATTAATACGTCAATTGCTTCATAACTCAGTCTAGCATACTCACAAATATCACCTTCAAGGAATACATGACGAATACCCTTGTTAATTGCAAATTCACAAGCCTTATTAAGCTCATGAATTTGCAACTGTAAATGATTATCAGGGAACAACTTCCTAAGCTTGTCTAAGTGAAGGTCTCCAATGCTAATTCCGTGAAGAAACATACTGTTCCAACTTTGACATGAAATTACTCACTTCAAAATCAGGAGTACTAGGATTATTAGGATTACAGCCACAGACATCTGGAAGTTTATAAAACATGTAACAGTGCCCTTCACCCGTCCAATTAATCTTATAAGTGCAATCTGTACAATCAATCATCTTCTTCATCCTCATCCTCATCTTCACTGCTTCCTTTAAGCGTTTCAAAGTAAAGCTTAATACCTTCACCCTTAGTAATTTGAGCAAAACAACGATCCCTAAGCTTGGGATTCTTTGCCAAACCCAGTTTTTTGCATAGTTCTTGCAAGGGTTTTCCAGTTAAAAGAATTAACCCTTTAAAGTCGGCCCATGACAACACTTTCTTTATCCCCAGCATAGGAATGGTCAACTTCTTCATAGTGCCACTACATTGACCAGTTTCTTTAAGGTAGATAAAAGTGTCATATACCTTATCATAACCATGAGCAACACCATCAGCATCAGATACCCATAGTCGCATCCAACCTTCCAGATAGGGAGTAGACAGCTTATTCTTCATAGCCTTAGCGTGAATATATCTATAAGTGTCTACACCCTCACGGGTAACTGAAGGTTCTTCTTCTATTTGACCCTTCCCATGTGGAACTGCTCGGGCAGTATTCCAAATCCTAATATCAGAGTTAAATTTTAATGCATTTCCACCTGGCTCATAGCGTGGGTCACCATACGCCATTGGTTTTTCACGAAGCTGATTAACTCCTAATAGAAGTGCCCCCTTACGTCTAAGTTTACCCTTAATATTAGGTAGAAACTCAGCAAACATTCTAGCACTTGCACCTAATCCTGGGCCATTTGCATCCTCATCTTCAGAACGTTCTGTTACTAATGCAGGCCAGCTATCAACCACGAAAATAGCTTGAGGTGCAGTATCCTCAGTAAGAATATAGAATTTGTTGTATTTAGAAAATAAAGTTTTACTATATTTATCCTTCAATAGTTTTTGATTCTCTTTAGTATTCTCAAATACATAGTACCATTGTTCATCTATTAGTTCTTTATCTGGTAGACGCCTAAGCATAGCACTGATGGCGTCCATTACCAGTTCACCACGATTCTCCGCATAGTAACGAATGCGTGGCTTTACTACATATCCACCTTTTTGAGATTTAACACCAAAAATTTCAGTGTCAGGAATTTTTGAACCCAACATTTGACTAAAATAATCCGGAGAAAAACTTCCCTCCCCATCAAAGTAGGCTGTAATCTTAGGTGGTTCTTCTTCTGACAACTGTTTAGCCAAGAAATTCATGATAAAGGTGCTTTTTGCAGTTTGCTCCATACCAGCAACAGTATACATGCCACCAACTATTAGGCCACCACCAAGCATTAAATCCATTACTAACAGACCGGATGACCTAGCATACTTAAACCGATCATTCATGGAAGCACTAAGTTTGAATCTCTTTTCAACTACGTCAAGTACTTGGTCATAATCATAGTCAAAACCCTTTTTTGTTTGAGGTTTATCTACTTTTCTTGCTACCATATTAACTCCATAACTGTTGGGGGACTATACCCCCAAACCAAGTCTTATTTACGAACCTTCTTTACTGGTTTCTTTGATTTAGCGGGAGGTTCATCTTCCTCATCTTCTTCATCTGACTCTTCTTCCTCATCGTCAAAATCAAAGTCTTCATCATCTTCTTCATCTGACTCCTCTTCCTCATCCTCATCCTCATCCTCTTCCTCATCCTCATCCTCATCCTCATCCTCATCTACTGGCTTTTTCTTACCCTTAGTAGGTTTGACTAGGGCTTTCTTCTTTGATTTAGTTGGAGGTTCATCATCTTCTTCCTCGTCAGATTCATCCACATCGTCATCAGACTCATCATCATCTTCTTCCTCATCAGAAGATTTTTTGGATTTAGCTGGCTTCTTTACTGGCTTCTTTGATTTAGCTGGAGGTTCATCTTCCTCATCTTCTTCTTCCTCTGACTCTTCTTCCTCTTCCTCATCCTCATCCTCATCTACTGGCTTTTTCTTACCCTTAGTAGGTTTCTTTGATTTAGCGGGAGGTTCATCCTCTTCTTCCTCATCCTCATAATCTTCTTCGTCGTCCTCATCCTCAGACTCTTCCTCTTTAGGAGCACCAGTAACTTTAGCTGCCAATTGCTTGTACTCAGCTTTGGCAACACTAAGCTCTTCAGGACTAATCAAGTCCTCAATGTTATACATGAGAAATTCTTGCTCTTCGTCAGTTAAAGCAGTACGTTCTTCCTTTTGAACTTGATACTTGTCAGCACCAGCCGCTTTACTATCATATCTAAGGCTGATATCCATGCCATATTTTTCATGAGACAGCGGGAAAGCCTTCTTGTTATCCTTTGGACCATGCTTATTTAGTTCACTAAGGGATTGAAGCTTTGCCGCAAGACCTGGAGGAATACGAAGGACTCGAACTGGTGTCCAAGATTCTGAATCCATATCCTTAATTCCAGTTTTTTCTTCCTCTTTCGTAATACGTTTCTTGGCGGGTTCGTCATCTTGCAGGTCACGAATAATAGCATTAGTATAGTAGTAAGACTGAAACTTAGCTTGCTCTTTATCAAAAGCACAATATGGGCACTTTTTAGTGGAATCCCGTGTTTCCTCCTCTGCATCATATGATAGACACTGTTTGGGTACTTGAATTTCATTTCCGTCTTTGGTGGTAATGTTGATCCAGTGATGTGCATAGCTAGTCACGGGTCCAACCAAACGCACACGTACCCAGGACGCCTTTTTAGGCCATGTAAACAAGTCAACTAATTCATCAATACGGGGAGCTTTATCACCTCCAGTACGAGCCTTAGTATCACTGAACGTTTTGGTAGATTTATATTTTGCCTTCATTAATTTCTCCTAGTTGAATGTAACAGTATTTTACAGCTTTATAGCTAAACAGTTTTACTTAACAGCTACCGACTTAAGTCTAGCTATTTGTTCACACGTTAATACTTCTTGAATACCCATGAGCATCCTAGCTGTTCCAGTTTTATCAACTGCTTTTGCAAGTATCCTCACTCTATTAATTGTATCCCGCCTTTCTATACCCTCCTCCATACTGGTATCTTCTACGTTTAATGCTTCGTCATCTTCTAATGATACCCCAATATTAGATACGGGGGAATCCTTGGTAAAATATGCTTTTCTTTGCACTTGGGGAATATTATAAGCAACACCATATTCTTGCCCAGTACTTGCTCCCTTAGCATTCATAAGCCAGTTCTTAATGTAGGAAGTTAATACACCCTTTGATACGTCATACTTATCTATTGCTTTAGATACTGCCATGATTAGGTTTTGAGTTAAATCATCAAGCTCAATTAAATTTGAACTATATGCATAATAGGCTTGACTATTTTTAACTACTAACCTCATATATTTTTGCAATATCTGGTTCTTGAAATCCAAACTTTGTTTATACCAAAAACTAACTGTTGGAATAGCTGAATATAAATCATTTTTGCCTGTGTAAGCAACTTTAGATTCAATTTGCTTTATTTGATTGAATATTAATTTAGATTTCTTTTTAGTCAGTTCTTCTGTTAGTGCTGGATACCCTTTTACTATGCTTAACCAATTATCAATAATGGTAAAGAAAATTGATCTTTCTAGCCTACATCGTTTTAATACTCTTAGTTTTAGCCTTGGGTCATCCGTTGCTAAGTACATCATGAACAACAGCAAGAGTTTATCCTTGGGTATGATACTGATTTTTCTTCGGCTATTTTCTGAATACCAAGTTATTAGATTTGATATAACTTGGTCAACATAATTGGTAGTCTCTATAATAGGAGTTATTGTTCTAATGATTAAATCATCAAGTACCTGAATAAGTTGCTGGCTAGAGTAGTTACCTTTTATGTGTTCATCAACGCCTTTTATAGATTGAATTACTTTAGAGTGCCGATAGTCTACACTCATACATTACCACCCCCGCGTAGCAACCATAGTAAGAAGGGCAGATAAATGTTTACAGACACTTGGAATCATAGCTGGGTTTTTGATATGAGGTAACTCACCATTGCTATATTTTATGTCAGCCGCTCCCTGCTTATTTAAAGCAACTTCACAAACGCTCCAGAAGTGTGGACAACTACAACTAACCTTAACGTATTTGGTAGAAACTTTAGAACCAGCCCCCATCAGTCCCTCAACACTTGTTTTATACTTTTCGGGCTTTGCTTTTACTTTCCCATGTGCGTCATGCATAGAATAAGTAATGGCCCTAACAATAGGGTTACCAGTTTTTGTATTACGTTTTCTTTCAATAGAAGTAATCTTAACGTCATGCAGTAAATTCAGCACAACTTTGGGAGTTGCTTTCAAAATTTGTTTGATGGTTAACATAGCTATTCCTTACTCTCATTAATGTAATTATTTAAGTGTCTAGCAATTTCAGAAGCATATACATATCTTTGTTTACAGTCAATAAAATCACCCACAACTTTTAGCGTAACATC
>JAEHJW020005339.1_pt1 | contig 67824 bp, 106 predicted proteins | sample 9271431 | NCBI WGS metagenome assembly JAEHJW02 | reverse complement strand
CAACAGCCTGCTCATACACGTCGTTGCTCCACATCGGCGCGTACCACACCATCGTCGCGGCAGCGGTCAGCGTGAGGCCGTGGCTCATCGTGGCGGGGTGGGCGATGAGTAGTTGCGTCTCGCCGAATTGGAAGGACTGCAGGATGCGGTCGCGGGCGTTTTTCGAGGTGTCGCCATAGACCTTCTCGGCACTCCAGGTCTTGGAGAGTTCGCCGTGCAGGTAGTCCACCACCTTCTTGAAGGGAGCGAAGATGATGACCTTGCCGCCAGCGGCCTCGATGACTTCGCGCAGCACGGACATCTTGTTCTCGGCCTTGAGGATCTCGGCCGTCTCCTCGCCGTAGAGACATCCGCATGCGATCTGGAGCAATTTGTTACCTTTAACAGCTTCGTTGGCCGCTGTGATCTTGTGCTCTCGGATCTCCACGCTCAGCGTCTTGCGCATGGCGCCGTACGCCTGCGACTGCTCGGGCGTCATGTCGGCGTGGTGCGTGATGTAGGTGATGGGAGGCAAGTCCAGGCACTGCTCGGCGGTGAAGCGGATGGCCGGCTGCATGCAGCGATGGACAATCCTGGTGGCGTCGCGCTTGGGGCGCCATGCATACATCCCCACCTTGTCCATCACCATGCCCTGGAAGTCGGAAAAGAAGCGCGGCACGGCCAGTGGGTTAACCAGCTTGGCCTGCGCCCAGGCGTCCGTCGGGGCGTTGGGGGTGGGTGTTCCCGTCATGAGCCACGCGCGCCGGCCCGAGGGCTTCAGCAGCCCCGCCAGACTGCGGTAGCGGGCGGTGCGGGAGTTGCGAAACACCGCGCTCTCATCCAGGATCACGAGGTCGAAGGACTCGTCGCTTGCGATCTGGTGCAGCAGCTTGGTGTCGCGCAGCCCGTCGTGGTTCATGATGTAGAAGTCATGAGGCTGCTTGACGAGCGCCTTGCCCTTGCCGTGCAGCACGCAGAACTTGCGGTGTGGCAGGTGCGTGAAGATTTCGCGCGACCACACGGGCGTGAGCGTCGAGAGCGTGGAGAGGATGAGCACCTTGTGCACGAGGCCCTCGGAGATGAGGAAGTCGGCCGCCCATAATGCGGAGAGGCTTTTACCTGTATTTCCAGTGCAAAATATACAGCCGTTGCGCCGCAATACTAAAAAAGTAGACGGCACCATGAAGCAGTATTTAAAGCCATCAGGAGAAGGAACCCAATGAAGGTTTTGTATTTTTTCACCGTCAGAGGTAAAGCCGGCAAACGTCAACGGCTTACCATCCGCGCGAGCGTTGATGGAGAATTCTGGAAGCGGATGCCCTTCACGCGGTGCGTGTTCAAAAAGCCTGGCCACGCGCCCGCATGCAGCGAAAGCGTATTGCACAAAGTCTGCCGAAGCGCGAACCGATGAGAAAAAAGACTCCGTAAGCTTATAATCTCGCACAGAACCATCCCAGCGCACAACTTCGTCACATACCGTAGCGAGTTGTTCCTGGGTAGCGTCCCAGTAGTCGTCGGAATAAATCTTATCCCGGCGCGGCGCTTCAAACGTAAATAAACTGAAACCTTCTGGAAGGCACGGACGCTCGTCAAAATCGATTTGCGCCTGAATCAGCAACATGCGCATGCGCTCTTTCTTGCGCTCTTTTAGTAGCCGCATTTTGCATACGCGATTCTTATTGGGAAAATGCCCGTCGGCGATTACGGCGATCTGCACACGGAGTTGCGCCTCAGTGAGAGAAATACCACAACGCGTCGGTGGTATGAACGTAGCTGGAATACCAGCACTCAGAATTCCGAGTTTGTTTTTACCGAGATTACGGCCGCCGCCCATCCACTGTTCGTATCGATCATATAAAGCCCTAGCTTGGATGACCTCTTGGCGCTGGGAATTTCGCCTGTCTGCCAATAACACGCGATGCTCCGGGCTCAGCATTTGATCTATGCCGTACTTTGTCTTTATGTGGAGCATCTCGGCACACGGTAATTTGACGTATTGCGGGTTCTCCACGAAATCCATCCGACCTGTCTCGGGCCAGTATTGAGCAACGGGGCCACCCGCGTACTCATCGATACGCCGCCAGCCAGTGGGCGTGAGATACTCGGTATCTCCAGACACACACCCCATTTCATTCAATATAAACCCGCGCTTATAGAGCGTCAGGAACGCCGAGGTGGTGGCCTGATGCGCCATGGGCTTGAAGCGGCCGGGCCACGCATACTGATGCCGGATGGGGCTGGGCACCTTGAGACCTGCGGCTTGCAGTTGCTCGAAAGTCTGCACGTTGTAGGGAAGGACCGTGAGGATCTTTCCCATGCGCTCGATGGGCGCGCCGACGAAGCCTAAGCGCTCCAGGCGCTCTTTCTGCTCGGGCGTCAACTGGACAGCGATGCGGCGCCGGTCGGCGCTCAGTGCGACGAGCGGATCGAGGCTAACAACGACTGCACCGCTTGCACCGTGTCGGCTGCGAGTGCTGTGCCCCCCGCCGCTTGGATCCCCTCCAGTTGCGCCTGCTGCAGCGGAGTAACTTGTGCCAGTCTGCCAGGTGCTTTGAGTTCGATGCCCACCAGCCGGCCGTGCCAGCACAGAATCAGATCCGGCACTCCGCTCTTGCCCAGCCCGTTGTTGGGCGGCCAGAACCACCATATCGGCTCTCCATCGTTCTTGAGTTGTTGCAACAGCCGCTTGACGGCCGCCTTCACTTTGGCTTCGGGGGTCATCTTCGTAGGCCCCCAACAACACTCCATCCCGCCAGGGTATTGTCTGTAATGGAAGGCACCACGCTGGTATTTGATACGTCCCAAATCATGTCATTCACAAACCGTTCATGCGAACGGGACACCTCATAGTCGTGGACGAGGCCCATTTTGCTTCCGTCGTCATCGCCCGCCAACCACGTCCACGCGCTGACCATCTGTTGGGGTTTCATCGCGGGCCTCCTACACCGGCCGGGCGGACGCGGAAAGGGAATACGGATATGGCCTGGGCACCAACATTACTGCGAACATAAACTGCAACGCGCCCCATTTCTCCGAAGATATTATCTTCACCTAGTCGTGCGCACGCAAACTGCGCGCCGGTCTGTATGAACTTGTTCACACTCGTCATTTGATGCGGTGTCATCGCACACCTCCCACCATCCCTGTATAGACCTGGCCGCCTATGCGGCCCATGTACGCCATCAGCTTGCGGCGCTCCACTTCACGCCCCACACTTGCAAACGCCACGCCGTAGTCGTACTGCCCTTCTGCTGTCTGCAAGCTGGAGTAATGCCAAGCACTGACCCGGGCGAAGCGAGGATCGCTGATCGCCGCACCGAGGAGACAGCGCTGGCCGGGGGTCATCGTTATCGGTGTTTGAACAAGCGGGCGTATTGACGGCCTTTGCCAACATGCCCGCAAAACTCCCCCATGATGCGGGAGAATAACTGGGTAGGTGTACCGCGACGGGCACCTACGCAACACCCCACGGTGAGGTTTTTGAGATAGCGGTCGCCCGCGCCCCCGTGACTGTCCATGCTTCCTACTCGGCAACACGCGCCGTTATTCCACTGCGCGAGCGTACTGAGTTGAGAGGGTTTCATCGCAGCAAACATCCGATAATTCCGCCTGTGTAGGTGTTTATCGTGCTGATGCCCGGGCCGCCGGCCCATACATGCGCGACAGGAGCCGTGAGGCCGCGCGCAAGCCACCGCCCCCCTGTGATGGAGAAATGCCGCCCATTGGCGTTCGGATGATTCATGCGTCCGAGCGCGCCGACCATTTTGTGGTTGGCAATATTCGCCATGTGCTGGCGGGCGATGACGCAATGTTGGTGCGGGGTCATCGTTCACCTCCCACGTTGGAAAATTGGTCTACGATGGCGCGGCCGGCATAGGTTTGGTAGTGAAGCACCGAGGACCGGAAGGGGCCGGATTTGCCGCACTGCGCCACGAACGACTGCGCCACGAACGACTGCGACACATCTGCACCACCCCCCACGCGCCCGAGCGTGCTACACGTCCAGCGGACGACGCAGACCATTTGATGCGGTGTCATTCCATCCCTCCGACGACTCCGACCCACATTTCCATTTCACCTACCGAGCCGCAGATCGCATAGTCCTCTCCTGTCCCGGACGAATATGGCGAGCCCACGGATTGCCCATTGACCGCCCCGTAGCAATCATGGATTCCGTGCACCCCGATCCTGCTGTGGTCGGTGGAACTGATTTTGCCGCCCAACGCGTTCATCACTTTCTGCTGCGGTGTCATTCCTCGTCCTCTTTCTCGATGGGGTGGCGGCCGTAGGGGCAGGTGGGCGCCGTCACGGGGCACCAGCCGCAGAGTCCGCTCGGGTTGAGCGGCCAGTTGTCGTGCTGCTGGCAAGCCTGCACGCGGTCCATCTTGTCCTGCAACTCCGCCACGATGCCGGGGATGTCCTCGCGGGTGTAGGTGCGTTTGTCCTGCGCCATGCCGTCGGCCATCCACAGGAACGAGGACTGCACGCTTTGCACCTTGGGGTAGTTCTGGAAGGCCAGCAGCGCGAAAATCTTGAGTTGCAGGAAGTCAGGCCGGCGCTTGCCGTACTTCCAGTCGAGGCACACGGCAGTATCGCCCCGCACCGCCAGCACATCGAGCACGCCGCGCATCCAGGTTGCGCCGTCGAAGAACTCGCAGGGCTTGAGGTTGGCGCGCACCGCCATGCGGCGCTCGGCCATGAGGTGGTCGCTGCGTCCCCGCAGCGTGTCCAGCAGCGCCTTGGCCTTGGCGTGATCGGCTGGGAGCGCCGCGCCCTCGTTGATGTATCGGGCGAGCATCTTGTGCATGTCGTCGCCGTACGTGCTCTCCTTGGTGCCGCCGTCCTTGACATCCTTGGCCTGGTACAGGTGGAAGTATTTGCGGGCGCAGGTGTCGAAGCACTTGAGGCTGGAGTAGGAGTGGGCGGTCATGGCGGGAGGAAGTGAGGGGAGGAAGGGTGATTGTACGGCTAGCGCCACCGAGGGAGGCGACAAGCCCAGTGCCCATTGGCGCGACCGACGGGAGTGCTGCCCCCAACACGTCCCAGTGTCATTCCTGCAACCGGACGTACAACGGAATTACGCCATATCAGACGCGAATCAATGGCGCCCGCCACCCGAGAACCGAACTGCCCCCATGGCAAATGCATCATGACCGGCCTCCTACGCGCCCGCATATCACCTTGGACGGGAATGACAAACCACGACCCCATATACTGCTAATGGGCCTGTTGTCGAAACCTACTGCTCCAGCCAGATACGGATGCATGCCGCCGGGCCGGCCGATATTGCCGAGCGCATGGTCACCTCCGATCACCGCAGCGATGCCGCCCCATGCGATGTGCATCATGACTTACCCCACCGTGCCTTTCTTGGAAACACCGCCGACCATTCCCTCTTGCATGCGCAGGGAGGCGGGTTTGGGGGAGGGCATCGGGGCGTATGAATAAAGGGGACCACTAGTATACGACCCCACCGATATCTCATGCCCGCGACCCGCTAGTACGGCGTCCACATACTCCTCCTCGGAAAGTATAAGGAGGTTCACCGTATCCCAATACAGTCTTGGTCCGTACGAAGCCATGATTCACCCCACCGTGCCTTCGGGTTTCGCCCCGCCGACCACGCCGCGCGTGGTGTGCCACGGGCCGTGAATAGCACGATGCGCGTGCTCCATACGGTGCTGATGCTCTATCAGGCGCAGCTCGCGCTCCATGTCAAATAGTCGTTGGCGCTGCGCCGATAAGCGCGCGGCTTGCTCCTCAGTGCGTCGTCGCTCAGTTTCCCAGCGGCGTTCGGCTTCCTCTTTTCTCATCCGCGCACGGTCGCGCGGGAATTTCCAGAGGACTTCATATCCGGATATGCCGATGAGGGCGATGCACACCATCTCAAACAACCACCACGCGACAGTCGTACTCATTTCGCCTCTCCGTATCGCCGCGCGCTGCTCACGTCAGCGGCAAGCGGCATGTGGGGCGCCCAGGGCGGCGCCGTGCACAGGATCTGTCTAACCACATCCACAGCATAGTCGGTATCGGGCTCGGGGACAACCGCAACCACCTCATCGTGCACCTGCAGCACACAGCGCCAGCCGCGCCGGTCGATCTGGGTCATGGCGCGTCCGATGACGATGGCGGCCAAGGCTTGGCAAAGGTTTTCGACCACGTTGCCCCCATAGATGCGCACGCGCTGCACGCGGCCTTCCTTACGCCGCAGGCAACTGTAACCGTCGCGGTCGCGCTCCAACTCGGGGTAGAGCAGGCGTAGACCCGAGGGCAGCACGATGGCCGAGCCTTCCACCCGCAGCATGTCGCCCGCAGGGCCGCCGAAAGCGAAGTCCTCCCCGGCGTACATGGCATCCAGCGCGCGCTGGCCCGTCTCCCACAAGGTGACGACGGCCGGGTTGCTGTCGCGGAAGGTGTAGATGATGCGACGCGCGCAAGCCAGATGGGTGAGCCACTGCGCGTCGGTGAGGGTCAGGGGCTTTTTCTCGCGCACCATCTCCAGCATGGCCGGCTTGCCCATCAGCCACATCTCGAAGGCGGCCGGATCCACGCCGAGCGTCGCCGCGAAGGCATCGTCGAACAGGATCCCGCGCTCGCCCAGCATGCCCACGTAGATCATGGAGCCGAACTTGAGATACCCCATGCTGTACCCACATCCGAGAGTCACGGCTTTGCCGATGAAGCCGGGCACGAAGTCATCGGGATTTTTCTTGCGATCCACATGCCGGCCGTAGATGACGCTGGCCTGCTCGGAATACACGTCGCGGCGCTGCGCGAAGGCTTCGATCTTGTCGGTCTGGTCGGCAAGCGTCACCAGCAAGCGCGCCTCGATCTGCGCCAGGTCGCCGGCCACCAGCATGTGGCCCGGAGGTGCCATGATGGCCTTGCGCAGCAAGCCGCTTTCGGGATCCTTCTTGTTGACGCGGGGGAGATTTTGCAGGTTGATGCCGTCCCAGCCCCCCAGGCGCTGCGTGTGCGCGGCGCCGACGGATAGGGGCACCGGCAGCATGTTGTCGTTGCGCTCGGCGATGTGCAGGAAACGCAACGCGCGCGTCTCCTTTTGCGTGCTCTTGATCCCAAGCCTTGCCTCCACGGCGGCTTGCACGGTGGCGTCCTCGTGGTCGAGCAGGGCCTTGAAGTCGGCGTCGCCCTTGGCGAAGGCCCAGACGCGCTTCGGACTGCCGTCCGGGTTTTTCTGCTTCGCGGAGAGCTTGGTCGGAGGCTCGACGCCGAGGGACTTCAAGACTTCGGCGAACTTCTCGTTGCTGGAAAGGTTCGATCCCTTCTCCCCTCCGAGCCCTCCGAGGCGCTCCAGCAATGCTGCTTTACGGGTTGTTTCAAGTTCGATCTCGCGGCGGATGGTGGCCTGATCGAGCCGCAGCACCGGGTCGGTGTACATGCGCAGCACAATGTCCATCTTGCGCAACTCCTCGGTCGAGAAGTGCGGCCGCATGGCATCAAATGCCCCCCGGGTCAGTTGCACGTCGTTGCGGCAATAGGCGCCGTACGCTGCCAACTCCTCGGGTGTGAAGTCCTCCAGCCGCTTGCCCTTGGCGCTGAGCACCTCCTTGCCCTTTGGGGGCAGCCCCAGGCGCTCGGCGAGGAACTCCAGGCCGTTTTTCACGTGGTTGCCGTACAGCGCGCGCGCCATGGAGAGCGTGTCGATGAGAAAGCGCGGGCGGATCCCCAGGCGCCAGGAGAGGATCGCCGCATCGAAGGGCGTGTTGTGGCAGATGAGTGCGGCGTCCGCCAGGGGCGCGAGCGCGCGGGCGTAGTCCGAAGGGCGGGGGGAGGAGAACCAGCGCGCGGGCTGGTCGTTGACCTGAATCCCTACTCCGATGATCTGGAAGGCCGGATCGTTGACGTAGGCCTCGGTGGTCAGCCTGGAGAGGCTGTAGGTCTGCGAGTAATACGTCTCGAAATCGAGGGTGACGACGTTCACAGATAACCCCCTCCTACACGCCCTATCGGCATATTCTTCACATTGGAAATGTAAAGGGAACTTAACCAGCATGTATGCCGGCCTTGTATTTTCCCGCCTTGCGCAGTTGTCCATCTTGATTCGCCAACTCCCACAAAGCCAACTTCTGTACGGCGTATAGAATTGACGTATTTAGACACCTCTGCCATCTGATGCGGTGTCATAACCAAAACCCTCCCACGACGCCCACAGGCGCCTCGCCTGCCAAGGGGGCAACGTACCACACACTGGCGGGGCCGCCCGCTGAGAACCCCGCCGTGGCGCACACCGGGCGCAAATGCGTCATGCCCATCTGCTTGAGACCGAGATGCCCGACGCGCCCCCGGCCCAGCCCGACGTTCCAACGGGGGTAGGCAACCATCTGGTGAGGGGTCACGAGCCGCCTCCTACTGCCCCTATCTTGTCAAAGCGTCCGCCGCAACAGCCGATGCTCCATGCGTCCACGCTGCCAACCACTCCACGCGGTCCATCGTGCGCCCCGCCGCCCACAGACGCTCCGGCCCAGCCCCTGGTGTACCCGCATTGGTGTTGCCAGCGGGATCCCGCGACGCCACCGACATTCCATACGCTGGCGTGATTCCATCGGGCGTAGGAAATCATTTGGGCGGGAGTCATTTCTGCACCCGCACCACCGTCCCGAAGGGAGCCTCGGCGCCGGCCGTCTGCGTGACCCAAAAGACCGGGGCGCGCGGGGCGCGTGCGGGGAACTCGCCACCCATGTCCGTGCAGTACACGATGGCCGCCACCTGCGCCTCGTCGAGCGCCTTGACCGCATGCACGAACGACGTGCCGCCGCCCCCATGCAGCGAAGGCGGGTCGAACGGATCGCCGCTCAGCAATTCGTGCGTCTTGTGCACGTCCACGTCGGCCTCGACCACCACGACCTTCTCGCAGCGCAGGTGCTCGGCGATGGTGCGCACCTGCTCGACGGCGTGGCTCAGTTCAGCCGCGCTCATGGAGCCGGAGGTGTCGATGGCCACGCCGATGGGCGGGCACGAGGTCCCCAGATGCCCGGGCAGGGCCGTCCCCCACGCGAGGCCGCGCCGGCTCGGGCGGTGCCACGAGAAGTCGTCCTTGTCCACGGCTTGGCGCAGGAGGTGCGCGAGGATGTCGGCCCAGGGCAGCGGCGGGTTGAGCATCCGCTCCAGTTGCACCTCCATGTCCCCGGAGAGCTTGCCGGCGCGCTTGGCGGCGTGCATGCTGCTTGCCAGGGCTTCTTGCCACTGGCGCGCCTGGGCTTCCTTCTGCTCGGGCGTGCCCTCGCCGTCGATCACCCAGTCCTGGGGGGACTGAATATCCTGGGGCAGGCGGTCGTAGATTTCCTCCGCACTCATGCCGCTGTACTGCGGATCCACCAGCGCGCCCTTGTACAGCGTGACGCCGCACTCGGCGAGGATGTTGTTGATGGCGTAGTCGGCCGCGACGTTCCAGCGCAGCGCGTCCCGCTGCCCCCGGCGCAGATGGTGCAGGAAGGCGCAGTGCAGCGCCTCGTGCACGAGCACCCCGATACGCTCCTCGGGGGTGAGGGAGGCAAAGAATTCGGGGTTGACCATGACGTAGCGGCCATCGGTCGCCAGCGTGTTCATGGGGTTGCGGGAGTCGCCCGGCGGCACTTCCACCGGCTCCAGTTTGAGTGCAATGGCTGCCCACCACGGGTGACGCAGCACGATGGCCGTGCGGGCTTTTTGCATGTCGTCCATGTCGATCTCCTAGTTGATGCCGCCTATACGGCCTACGCGAATTTGCTCTACGCTCGCCCACGTGATATTTTGATATTCGCCTGCAACGCCGATGCTATAAATCCCGCGTTGTCCGACTCTGCCGATTTGCCGATTTGCCGATCCGTCGCGGCGTAAGCAGTTCCAACGCCGCCCATGTAATTCTCCGCACCGGCATCGGCCCATCTACGCACGGTGGTCATCTGGTGGGGGGTCATGGCGCACCTCCCACTACGCCGATAAGACTTCGACAGACCCGAGCCAATTCGCGCACGCCAGACAACCGATTCGACGCAGGCAATTTCCACCAGAGCGGAGTGCGCCGGCCGGCGAGGGACCCCCAGTTCCGGCCCGAAAGGGCGGTATTCACTTGCCGCCGCACCGTGATGCGCTGCATGGGGGTCATGGCGGCTCACACTTCCCGCAGCGCGTTGCCCAGCGGCGAGCCGTTCAGGGCGCGGAAGGGCGCCGTTACGGAGATGGTCGGGTGGATGGTCAGCGCGTCGCGCAGCATGAGCACGGCGAACTCGCCGGCACCCGAGCCGTGGGCGGCCTGGGCCGCGTCGATGACCTCGGCCGGCTTTTCCTTGGCGCGCCAGGCGATGGCGCAGGCGAGCGCGTAGCGGCGGCTCGGCTCACCCTTCCACGAGATGGCGCGGGGCTTGAGCAGCAAATGGTCGATGTCGGGCAGGTCGCGCGCGACCACCAGATACGAGCCGAACTCGGTCGCGGCGCCACGGCCCACGCAGCCCTCGAAGGCCTGGGGCTCGATTTCGCTGGACAGACCCAGCGAGAGCACGCGGCTCACCCGGTCCCACGAACGCGGGCAGGCGTAGGGCATGCCGGCTGCGGCCTGCTGGATGGTCTCCTCGTCCCACTTGTGCAGCAGCGAGGGGCGAAAGCGCAGGAAGCCCACCACCTCCTGGCGCAGGCCGCTCTGCACGGCCCACTGCGCCCACTCCTTGGGCTCGCACTCCACCTGCACGACCATCATGCGGCTGACCAGGTGGCTGACGATGCCGCCCACCCCCGCGCGGTCGGAGCGCCGGTTGGTCGCGGCCACCACCTTGACGTGCTCGGGCAGGGAGCGCCCGCCCATCTTGCGGTCGAGGATGATCGGCGCGCAGGCGGCTTGCATGGCGGGGCTGGCTTGCCCCAGTTCATCGAGGAAAAGCACGGTGGGGCGCTGGGCTTCCACGATGGCGGCCAGCGTGTCGTCGAGCATGCGCACCAGGCGCCCGTCGGCGTTCATGGGCACGCCCCCCACGTCGGTGGGGTCGAGCAGGGCCGGGTTCATGACGTGGCAGTCGTAGCCGAGGGAAGTCGCCACGTCGCGCACGACGGAGGTCTTGCCCAGACCGGGGGCGCCTTGCAGCAGAACGGGCTCGCCGGAGGGGATCGCGGCGCGCAGCAGTTGGGCAGTGTGTTGCAGGTTCATGTGAGGCTCCTAGGGGTTGAACGGGGTGCTTATGCGACCCCATGTACGCCACGATGCGGAAGGGAAGATGGCGCGCTGGCTAAAGTGTGGCTTCATGCGAGAGTGCGCCACCAAAGAATAGTTCACCCCCGCCACGTGACCCACCGTTCCTACGTCCCGCATCGGCGACATGCCGATGCGCATCCGAGAGGTCTGCTGGTGCGGGGTCATGGGGCGCCGTGGCTCAGCGCTGCTGGGGCGGCTTGCCGACGGTCAGGCATTCCACCGCCGACAGGCTGATGACGGCCAGGCCGTCGGGCAGCGGCTGCCACGTGTCCACCTTGTCCGACTCGAACGAGCCGGTGTCGGCGGCGAAGATGGCGTTTTGCAGGTACAGGCAGGTGTCGCTCACGCTGAGCACGTCGCCCATCCAGTTCTGGCGGCAGGCGATGACGAGCACCTGCTTGCCCTTGAGCTTGCAGTGCATGCCCAGCGAGCGCACGGCGTCGGCCATGCTGAGGTTGTCATCGACGGCGGGGGTGGTTTGCGGCTTGGTCATGGTACTTCTCTCCTGGTTGTGCCCGGATGGGCGTGGGGTACTGCATATGCCTCGGGGGAGGCGGGGAAAATCACTTGTCGCTGATGGCGTTATCCAGGCGCTTGTTCACCAGCGCTTCGATTTTGGTGATGATCTGCTGCGCTTGCGGCGTCTTGACGGCAGCCGTAGCGGCTTCGGCGCCGACCATCATGTAGACGGTGCTCGCGCTGGGGAGGATGGCGCTGAGCAGGAAAAAGACGAACATCAGCGCACCAGATCCCATGGCAAACCGACGACAACCCTTCACGGCCGGGTCGTTCCATTCGTCCTCGGCGCTCGATTCCGAAAGCACTGCAACAGTCAGAATCACACTCGCGGCGGTGACGACAGTGAACACGGCTCCGAAAAGAATCAGCACGATGCGCAGATGGTCGGACAGACCGGCGAGGTAGATGAGGAAAGCGAGATGCATGGAAATCTCCTGGTGGGTAGTGGGTCAGACCTTGACGCCGCGCACCGCGTAGTGGCGGCGGATGTCCTCGATGCGCCGGCCGAGCATCTTCAACTCGTGCTCGGGGAAGTTGCGCCGCAGGCCGGCTTGGGAGCGCGCCGGGTGGGGCTTGCCGCCAGCGGGCATGAAGGCGCTGGCGGGGCCGGGGTTGCGCTCGGCGGCCTTGCGCTTGTTCTTGTCGTAGCGGTGCTCGGCGGCGTAGCGCGTGGCGAACGCCTTGTTGCGACCGTACTTCTTGTTCTTGCCGCCGCCTTGGGAGGTGGGCATGGTGGGCTCCTTGGAGTGGTTACTGAAACTCGCGGGCGATGTCGCCCAGTGGAGGAAGGGGGATATTCGCGGCTGTCATCTCATGCCGGGCGCACTCCTCGATCCACGCGCGCACAGCGGGCAAATCATCGTGGTCAGTAGGACCGGGCACACAGCCGCTGGACGTGTCCAGGTAACGGTCCATCACTGCTTGGACAATCGCCGTTTGTGCGGGAGTGAGCATTGCATTCTCCTCAAAGAATCAAGCAAAGAGCGATGAGGGCAGCAACACCCAAGAGCACGCTTCCCCATTTCCTGGAAACCTCAGATGCGCCGATAAAGCCGCCGACGGCGCATCCGGCGAGGACGTGCAACGCTATATTGAGCCAGAAAGGCATGTCGTTCTCCTGTCAGTTGGAGGGGGTGGAAGTCTTGGAGGCCTCGCGCTGCTCGATGATGAGCGCTGTGAGGCGCATGACCTTGCGTTCATGCAGAGCGTCGAGCAGCCAGCCCACACCGATGAAGCCGGCGGCCAGCAGCAACGCCGTGCCCTGCAGATGCGGCGCCAGCACGATGCACAGGCACAGCATGGAGATGTGGGAGGTGCGGATGGTCATGGTGGTCTCCTCAGAACGCCTTGAGCAGTTGCAACGCCACCACGGCAGCGCCGTCCTTGGGGGCGGGAGGGATGGCGAGCACATTCACGCCCCACCCGTCCTGCTGGCTGGAGCGCCAGGCCAGCACCGCACCCGCGATGGCCGGGACGTTGTAGCCGGTGGCAGGGCCTGCGAACACTCCGAAGCGCATGCGCCCCATCTTGACGGGCAGGAAGCCCGCCGTGGCGTAGGTGGTGGTGCGGCGGTAGCTGTTGCGGTACTCGCCGAGGGCGAAGGCCCACGGCCCTTGATCGTACTCGACGCCGAGGCCCGGGTTGACCTGGTTGTACCCCCGGTCGGGGAAGTGCCGCGAGACGGTGGTCGCAACTCCGTAGAGCGCGCCCGCGTGAGCGGCGGCGCTTGCGAGCAGGGTGCAGAGGATGAAGGCGCGGCGCATGGTGGTCTCCGAAGGTGTGTGGTGTGCTTGAGAGATATCCTAGCGGATGGTTAGACAGTTGCAAGAGGTTGATTGAAGAAAGTTGCAACAAAGTGTGTCAGTTGCGGTAGCCGCCGACGACGCCGACAGTGACGGGCGCATCAAGGAGGGGCCGGAAGCCGAAGCACATATCGATGTGGCCCTCGACGGAGCCCGCTGCTCCGCTAGACACCTCGCCTCCCGTTGTCGAGATTTGTCGAGTTCCAACGGCGGCCATCTGTGAAGTGCCGCTCTCGAAAAACCTCGTGATGGTGACTTTCTGGTGGGGAGTCATCGCATCAATCCAGCGCGACCGACAAGGCGTCCTGAAACTAGGCATATCTTCGGAAACTCCGAGCGCTCGGCGATGTTGTCGGAGACGAGGCTAGCGGTGCCTCCCACTCTTCCGGCGTACTGGACGCGCTGGATGCATGAGCACTTGACCTCGGTCGTTGCGCCGTGCTGGCCCGATACGCCCGTCGCAGTGACGCCCCAGCGGGTGCGGGCAGTGAGTTGATGAGGGGTCATTTTCCTGTCCCTACCATCCCAAAACGATGACCGTTTACGAGAGAGCGCCAGGGACGACGTTCACCTCCGCAATACCCTATATCGTCGCCCGCTACGCGCGAGAAGTGACGGTGCGCGATCAAAACACCCCCGCTCGGCTCGCCTGCAATGCGCTTGGTGTGCAGGGTGTACACAGTGCGTAGCGGGGCGAAGTGCATGGGTGTCATCGCATACCTCCTATCGTGCCCGTGAATCCTCCTTGCGTGCTTCCCCACGCGCGGCCAGCGCATGAGGAGACAATCTTGATCCTGTCCTCCAGACTCATGAGAGCCATGGAATGCCGGCACACCATGGCGCCGTGTCGCGGGTCGTCGTGACGGAGCGCGCTGAAACTGCGCTGGCCGGGTGTCATCTTGTACCTCCGACCTTTGAAAAGTCGTACGCCCCACTGGTGCCCTGCGCCCGCAACGCGCCGACGACTGCGCTGGCTAGATGGGTATAGCCGCCCACGATCCCCCACACGTTGGGGGCATTGGCGATACGCCAGGGGCACATAGGGCCGCCGTTGATGCAACTGCGCGGCGCGCGGTTGGTATAGCGTTGCCCGGGTGTCATCGTTCCCACCCCACGTCTTGGCCGGGCGACCAGGTGCGCGGCACGGCATGTGCCCAGGGGTACGCCGACGCGGCCGAGGTGATGGTGCGCGCGGCCAGCGCCGTGTCGTTGAGGAAGGCGCGCATCGAAGCAGGGAGCACGAAGCCGTTGGGGGTGACGGGCACGGCGCCGGCCGCACAGGCCAGCCGTACGTCCTTCCACGTGACCTCGGGCACGAGCCCCTGGCGGATGAGCGAGGCGTTGGGGCCATTGAGCACGCGCACCAGCGCGCGGGCGTGGTACGTGGCGTAGGGGTCGGCGCTTGCGGGCTCGGTGGGTGCGGGGCGCTTGAGGCTGACGAGGGAGAGGGGGAACTGCTGCGCCCACGGTGGCTCGGGAATCTCGGCAGCAGGCACGCCCGACTCCAGGTGATGGAGCGCCCACAGCGCCATGGCGTAGCGCCACTGCGCGGAGAGCGCCACGCGCCAGCGCGTGCACATCTGCAGTCGTTGGGGCTGCGGGCTGCGGGTGGACAGACCCATCCATGCGTCGATGTTGGGGAGTGCGGCCTGGCCCACCGGCTCATCGAGCCCGAGGGGGTCGGCATGGCGCTCGGCGGACTGCAGAGGAAGCGCATGCGCCCAGATTTGCGCTTGCGCGATGGGGTCGGGGGCGCCCTCCGCACTGTCGGCAGCGATGGAGGGGTTGGCAGCTTGCGCTGCGCGGATGCGCTGGATGTGCCGCACGAGGATGCGCCGCAGGTCGGCGCCGGGGGGCAGCGGCCCCAGGGTCGCGTCCAGGCTCATCGCGGCGGCGCGGCAGCGCTGCATATCCCGCACGGAGCCCACGAGGGTGTCGGGGCCTCGGGCCGAGGAGGCGGCGCGCGCCATGAGCGCCGGGATGTCGTCGGTCACCACCCCCATAACGGTCGTGCCCTCAATGGCTGCGGTGCGCAGCTTGCCCGAGCGGATCCAGGTGTAGAGTGTCTGGGGCGAGAGGCCGAACTTGTCGGCGGCGGCGGTGATACGGAGGGTGGTCATGGCGAACTCCTGGTTATCGGGTTACATGTATTGTAGAGATTTCGGAATACTGCGTATGGCCGATGACTGTGCCGCGCCGGCCACCGACCGAGCCCATCCACCAATTCTGTATCCTGGAGAGATCCGTGGAGGTTATGCCGACAAATCCGCAAACGGCATGCCGTGTGACAATGCCGTGAAACTTCTGCGCAAAGGTTTGCTGGTGGGGGGACATGGCGTGCTTCTGGTTACTGAGGAGAAATCAGAGAAAATTCGTGCTTTGCGATGTGGGCGCTAGCGCCACGGGAAGGGCCGGTGAAGGAGAGCGTGCGATCACGGGTGCGTCCGAAGTCAAACACCTGCTGCGTACCCCCCACTCGGGCGCAGAGGGATTCGCCCGTCAAGACGCTGTAGAACTTGTGCACGAAGGCTTGCTGGTGGGGGGTCATCTGTTTCCTCCCACGATGCCGGCCGACCAGCGCGGCGAGCATGCCACTATCCCGGCTCGTGTGCCTGCGACCTTGCGACCATTCTGGACAGCGACTGTGAGGCCGCCGAACCGGCACCCAAAGCCGGTCTGGATGTAACTGACGGCGCGTGCGGAGTTCCACAGCGCCTGGAGAGCCAGTTGGCCGGGGATCATAGGTGACGGCCTCCGGTGTTGGCGGAGGGGAACATCATGCCGCCGATGCGACCGCATATATAGGGGTCGGGGCCGCCCACCGCACAACAGGACTGGACGGTATTGCGGATGCCTGCGCGCAGACCGCCGACGCACGAAGCGAATGCTCCTCCCACGGAGTAGGGAGACGGAGAGCGCCAGAGGCACTGCAGCGCCAGTTGACCGGGGATCATCGCTCGCCTCCGACGCAGCCGATGGGATGAGCGTCCCCGACATGCGCCACAGCCGTACTCGCGCCAATGAGGGAGTCGGCGACTTTCCAGCCACGGCGCTTGTGGCATAGACAACCCATCTGTCCGTGGAGGCCTAGACACCCGACATGACCCATGTACTCGGGGCCGGCTGGTGCGGCGACGTAGCGGCGGGCGCTGGTTTGCTGGTGTGGGGTCATCTGGGAGAAATCCGGCCGAAACTTTGATCGTGGCTGATTGCGCACACTGGCCTGCCACCAACGCCGCTGCACGTGCCGCCCCCAACCGTAGAGACAAACATCCCGTGAACGGTAGCCGCCTGACCGTCCAAACCCGCTTGCCCCACGGTGCCGCCAGAGCTGGTGGTTGTGGCGAAGCGCCAGCGGGTGGAGGAGATCATCTGGTGGGGGGTCATGTCAGGGCCGCACGGGTGCGGTGGTTAGACACAGTGTAGCGCGGGGCGGGGGCGTGTCAAGAAATTTTTACGGGGGAGGGGGTGACGCCAGGGTAGGCGCCTATAGGGGGTGGAGGGCTGCCAGGGCGTGAGGAATGGGCGGGGGGTATGGGGGCGGAAAAGTGCCTATTTTTTGAGCAGGAAATTTGTAGGACACTGGGAGCGGGGAATGGATGAGAACTGCGCGCAGGAGGAAATGGGGACAGCCGCAACACCCCCTTAAAGGTTACAGGTTGTTAAAATGGTTATACTTTTAAGGTTCGCGTGCAGTTAGTGTAAAACAAAAAATTGGTGGAGCCAGTGAAATCGCGGGAGGTGCGCAACCCGAAAATCTTATTTTCCTCAAGAAACAGCAAACACGCTCGTAAGTCGTTGATTTCGCTCAGGATGTGCGCAGTTCTTAAACTTTCCAGAAAAAAAGAGAACTACAAACACCCGAAGTGCGCCAAAAAACGGGGAGTAGAACTAAGGGTAACATAATATTATGTAACGATGGCCCTCTACTCCCCACCTCGTTTGCCAATTCGTTATACAGTATTATACCTTATTTTCTTATATCTAACATGTAACAGTAACAGTAGTAGTAGAAGCCCATAGAAAAGAGAGAGAAAAGGGGCGAAATGCGCGCTGGCAGGGGCAAAATGCGGGTTTGTTAAAGAAAAGTGTATGAATGAGTCTGTGAAATGTAGGGCCGTGAAATAGATAAACCTACGAGACATATCCAGCATAGTAGAATTACGAGAATCGCCCAGGAACCGCAGAAAACAAGGGCCGGCAAAAAGTGCGGCTGGTTTTGAAGGAAATTGCGCGAACCTGCCGCACCTGAGTAAACTACAGTGTGTTGTAAGAAATGCCCCGGGGGGTATTTCAGGGGACGAAGGGCCTATAGAGCGAAAAAAGCCCCGCCGGGAGACACACAGCGGGGGAAGGGGGGACATGAAGGGGCCTAGTGTCCGTGCCGCAACCAAACCTCGACCACGGCAGGGGCGAAGGCGAGAAGGCCCAGGACGAAGCCGGCGACATATGCGCGCCAGCGCTTGCGTTTGGGGGGAGTGAGCCGACACTGACAGGGGGAGGCGCCGCAGGCGTGGCAGATCATGGCCGGCGCTCCATGCGGATGCACTGCCGTACAAACACCTTGCCCACCATGACCGTGCGCGTTGCCGTGCACTGCCAGTCGTCGCGGCGCAGTGTGTACACGGGGGGAGGGGGTTGGAAGCGCCACGCGTACACAGCGTATCCGCATAGCCCCAGCATGAAGATGAGCCCGAGGACAATAAATGGGAGCATGATGTAGCACATGAACCAGTCGAGCGCGCGCTCCCAAAAGGAATCTTGCATGGTGTTTCTCCGATGGAAGGGATGACGGGTGCGGGGTTACACAATGGAGTCGTCCAGGCCCGATACGTAGGCATGCATCAGGTTCCACAGATCACGCTTGGGCACATGCCCGCAGCGCAGCACATCGCGCGCGCCGCCGGCTTCATTCTCCATGCGGTGCAAACTGAATCCGCCGTATGCGGAATCTAGGTGATAGTTTCCGACGTTTGCGCGGTTGCGCCCGTCGTCGCCCCGGGTGTAGGGAGTGGCGGGGCTGTTGGTAATGCGGTTGATCCGCGCGACGACAGTTTCCAGGTTTGCTTCAGTAATGCGCTGCATGGTTCTATGCTCCCGTTTGGTTTTGACCCGCACAATGCCGGCCCCTATGCGCCAGGGTTTGGCGCATGAAGGCTGCACTAGGGCAGATATTCCAGTGCTAATTCTGCTTCCACAACGCGCGCATAGGGGTCTCCCCATGGCGTGCCGTCCGGCCCCAGGTCGATAGCGCACAGACTGCCTACGGCCGGCGCGTCCTGCCCCAGTGCCAGGGGGTCGTACATGATGCAGTCCCACAAGCGGTAAGGCTCGCAATCATCCCGATGATCGGACGAATCGATGTCCGAATATTCCCAGCGCCAGCGCATGCCGCGCGCGTGGGCGATGGTTTGTGCGACTGTAAGGGCCTTGGCACAGCGAATGCGGCCCTGCATGCGGGTTTCCTTGAGCGGATCCCATGAAAAGCCGGCGTGCTTGAGAAAGAAATGGTAAGGCGTCAATCCTGGCATGTTCGCTGCTCCTAGATTTGCACTCGAAACTCGGTGGCCCATTCACTGCGGGGAGTGTCATATGACACTGCGTAGAAATCCCCGGACACGTTCGCCACCTGCAGCCGGCGCTTGAACCCCATGCCGTCCGGCTTGACGGCTACTACGGTTTCGTACCCCATGGCGGGGAGAGAGTACATGCCGCATAGTGCGCGCGCCTGCTTGCGCGTCAACGGCGCTTGATGGCTGGCACTCCCCAGGCATTCCGCGATTTCTTGACTCATGATCTGCTCCTAGTGCGTCGGGGTCCGGTCTCCCCGTCCCCCGCTCTATCATCCGAAATAGTGAAATTCCTACGCTCCGCGCACAGCGCGCGTCAATCTTCGCGTATCACGCGCGGCGCCACGATGCGCATAAACGCATCTTCGCGTTTCCAGGTCGCATTTTTCCACCATTCCTGAGCAGGGTAACGCGGCTCGGGTTTTGGTGCGTCGGTGCGGCCGTAATGCATGTGGTTGAACACCCATCCCTGTGCATCGTCCAATCGATACCAAAGTGTGCAAGGTCGCAGCATTTGGCCGTCATCTTCCCCCCGCAGCTTCGCCGCACCTTGGAAGAATTTCACAGCCAGCCACGCACCCGGCAGGTACAGCGCGGCGCCGATGATGTAGTACAACATGGCTCAGTTCTCCAGGACTTCGATAGCCGCGTATTTGTACGCGTGGGCACTGCTGCGCAGGTCTCGCGCATGCTTGCGCGCTGTGCGTAGGCTCCAGGCCGTGCGGCCGCGATGCGACAGATAGGACTGTTGCCAGCCCCACGTCGTGAGACGGACACAGTACAGCGTGGGCGATGGTGTCGGGTGCATGGTGTCTCCAGTCTAGAGAAATTGACACATGAAATTGCCGCGCTCCTCGGCTGCATTCAGCTCCAGCGCAGCGCGCGCCGCATCGGCGAGTCGCTCGAAGCTGCGGACGTACTTGTCTCCGATGCGGTCAAACACAGCCCAGCGCTCGCCGAGCCTGCGCGTGGTGTAGCGGGGTGGCATGGTGTCAGACCCAGGCGCGCAGCTCGAACCTGTAGCGGCTCAGTTGCATGACATAGGCACGCCGGCCAGCGCTGCGCAGTTCCTGCAGCCGCGCAAGGGCCTGCTGCAGGCAGTCGTAATGTTCGTAGGACATGGTTCGTTGCTCCTGGGTTCGCGGCGCCGGCCGCAGTGGTTGTATGGATGGTCAAGCGAAGCGGTACGTATAGCGCACGGCGCCGTAGGCTTGGTTCCGGCGCTCGCAGGCGTTGAGCGCAGCGCGCAGGCTCTTGGCGGTGGAGACCTGCAGGCCCGTATGCGTGTCGATGATGGTGTACATGGTGTGCTCCTGGGGTTGCGTGCTGCGGATGACTCAATCCTATGTGATCTGCGCGCAGGTGCAAGCCTGCTTTACACACTTTTACAAATACGTGCTCCAGGTGCGACGGCGCTGCGGCCGATTGTATGTGAACCCGTAGGCGCTGCATGACCTATGTGTGACCTATAGAGAATGCCTATGCGTGCAGGACGCGCGATTGCTGTGAGCAGTGCATGCAAATCTCATGCCAACCATGTGCATAAACCTGTGGATATGCTGCGGGCAACCCTGTGCACATGCTGTGTGTAACCCTGTGCACAACCTGTGGATAAGCCTGTTGATAACCCTGTGGATAAGCTGTGGATAACCTATACTTGAGGGGGTATGTTGTTACAACTCGAAACGGAAAAGTGGTCGGAGCGACCCTCGCCGCATGGAACCCCCAGCCCGTTTTGTATAACCACTTCCTCACCGACATTCCGTCTAACCGCTTGACATCCGGCCACCCCCTCCTACAATATCGTCCAAGTGTCCTGTTCGTTCTTCCCCTCCATCGCTTTGCCAAAGTGCCGGCCCGTCGTGGCCTCGCAGGATGCCCAGCCCCCGGTCCGCCGGGGGCTTTTTCATGTATGATGCCTCCATGCCGGCTTAGCTCAGTCGGTAGAGCAGCCGCCTTGTAAGCGGCAGGTCGTGGGTTCGACCCCTACAGTCGGCACCAGGAGCCCCCTATGAACCTCGTGGACATCATCAAGAAGTTCCTCTCCGGCCCTCCGAAGAACGACGATCTGGCGCCCGACGTGCCGGAGCGCACACCTCCGAAGCTGGACGACCTGCTGGCGAAATGCGATCCCAGCGCCCCGCGCAGCGACGAAGACAAGGCGTGGGTAGGTTCTACCCCTCCCGCTCCCATCCCCTGGAGCGACCTCATCAGCCAAGCCAAGGAGGCAGCCCATGCCACCGAAAAGCCAAGCGCAGCGAAGGCTCATGCACGCAGTCGCAAGCAACCCCAAGCTCGCCAAAAAGACGGGAGTGCCCGCAAAGGTCGCTAAGGAGTTCGCGGCTGCCGACAAGCCGGGCAAACTCCCCGCGAAGGCGAAGAAATGAATCATAAACGTGGAAAGCCCAAGAACGCGCGGTCTGGCTGTCTGATGTGCAAGCGCCAGAAGGTTAACGGTTTCAACGACCGCAAACTGGAAGGTGCCCAGCATTTTGGTTTTGGGCGTCATGTGAAGCGCGAATATCTCGCTGATGTGGATTTGCGGGAGTCGGTATGAACCGAGGCCATTGGTGGATCGACACCAGCACGCTGCAAGTGCCGGTCTGCCTGGTCACATGCGAGGAAGCCTGGGATCAACTGCTCACGCAGTACCACCGGGTCTCGGAGCCCATGGTCGAAGGGGGCGTCGCCATCACGCGCTACTACGACGACTGGGACAAGCCGCAAATCTTCATCTGCCTGGATTTGAGCCGGCTGCGCACCAAGCGCGCCGCGATGTCGGTCCTCATCCACGAGGCCGTGCACGCCTGGCAATTCATCTGCGAGTTCATGAACGAGGCCTCTCCCGGTGGCGAGATCGAGGCCTACGCCGTGCAAACCATCGCCATGAGCATGGCGTACAAACTTGGGATCTTCACTCCTCCGCAGGCGCGGTAGGATCTCCCTTCTTCGACTCCTCCAGCATCATCTGCGCCTTCGGCGCCGGCAGCCCTTCGAGTGGCGCATCGTTGCGCGGCACCTCATTGAACTGCTCAGGCGGCGTGAGCCCCGAGAGTTGGAGCAGCTTGTCGGCCGCACTCACCCGCACCTGCGGGGGCACCATGGGGTCTTGCATCTGATCGACCAGCGTGCCCACGGCCTGCGAGGTGGCGTTGATGACGGACTGGCGAACTGACTCGCGGTGGGTATTGCGCAACGCGCGCAGCGCCCGCTTGATCTCGGGCTTGCCCAGCAGCAAGTCGCCGGCCTGCGACGCGACGATCTCGGAGTACCCCGCGTCCATCGCCGCTGAGTAGGCGTTGGCACTTTTCATGAAGTCCAGCAGGAACCGGCGCTCCATGAGGGAGAGTTCTTCCATGCTCATGGCTTACTTGTGCTTGCGGGGGCGGGGGAGGGCCTTGTGCGGCTTGGGCATGCCAGCCTTGGGCTTCATGGGCTTGGCCGGCCGCAGGGGCTTGGTCATCAGCTTGTGGTTTTCCAGTTTGGTGCGCATGATTATCGTCCAAAAATCGAGACCGGCGCCCGCGACGTGCGGGCGCGCATATTGCTCATGATCGTCTCATCCAGTTCCATCTTGCCGAGCATGCGAAGGGCCAGCGTGGTGCTGTCCACCTGGTCAGCATACTTCCCCGCCGGGAAGGACGCCAGTTCGTTGACATAATCGTCCACCCAAGGACGACCCAGCGGCAGTTTGACCTTGCCGCTTTCCACGATGGCGCTCACCGCCTCGGCGCGCACCTCCTTGTCCCCGCGCAGCCGCACCCCCTTGATGGGGATCTCCGTGTTGCGCTTGAGTTCGGCGATCAGCGGACCACCCGTCTGCTGCTCCTCCACCCAGATCGTGCGCGGCTGCCACACCCGGGCCAACTCGATGGCCTTGCGCTTGAGGTCGGGGAACTCCAGCTTGCCCTTCCACACGTCGATCAGGTAGATGAAGCCGCCCGGCCCCAGCCCCCACGTCGTGCAGCACGAACGCGCGGAGTCCTTCTTCACACTCACCCCGGTATCCCACGACTGGAAAATCTGGTTCCACGGTGTGACTTGGATGAAGTTGGAGGGGTCGTACCAACTCCAGTATTCCTTCTTGAAAATCGCACCTTCGCGCGGGGCTGGGCGCTGCTGGAAAAGAGAGGCCCACTCACGCTCGCCGACCTGGCGCTTGATGAGGTCGAGTTGTTGAAGGTCATACTTAGCCGGCCAGAGAGCTTCGCCTTGCTTGCGCATGACCTCATCTTCCTCCGCAACTGCTGGAAACGAAATGGTTTTCCAGCCCATGTTGGAATCCTGCAATCTGCCGATCAAATCGTCTTCATGCCAGCGGGTTTGAATTACCACCACAGAACCGTTTTTCTCCAGCCGGGTAAAAGCTGTGGATAAGAACCAATCCCAAACTTTGTTCCTAGTGTTCTCGCTATCAGCATCCTCTCGGTTACGGATCGGGTCGTCAATAATCAGGACGTTAGCGCCACGGCCTGTCATAGCCGCGCCTACAGATGTAGAGAAGTACATCCCTTGGTTTAACAATTGCCACTTAGTAATGGCTTGAGTTTGAGGATCTAGTTCAGTCTCAAATATAGATTTGTAGATATCCTGCGCCGCCACTGACCGCGCCTTGCGCCCCATGTCGTCTGCCAGATCCGAGCCGTACGTGGCGACGATGACGTTCTCGTGCGGATGCTGCCCCAGATACCACGCGGGGAACATGACCGTAGTGAGTTCTGAGTTATGGGTGGGGACCGACCTGCGTCCGACCATGTAAAGGCCGTCGGCGGAATCCACTTGGATGCATCGGCCGAGCCTTCCCGGAACGCGCCGGATCCATTTGATCGCAGCGCGACGGCGCGACGGTTTTGGTTGTACCTGCTTTCGTGGCAACTGGAGCGGAATAAAAAGGGTGGGGTGAAAACTTATTTTGTAAATGGTCTGGCGCCCTTGAATTCCGGATGACGATAATTTTGGCGCTTCTTGCGTGATTCGGGGATTTTGTCCAAGGGAATTACAGAGATCCATGAAGTCGTCACGTAGGCGCTCTACAACCGTCGTAAAATGGATTCTGCCGCTTTTGTCTACGTATCCGTCTGTGTCAATGAGACCGGCCAACAAAAACAGACGCTGGCTGACGCTGGAGCGTAAATACGCTTCGGGGATGTGCTTATTGCCCCGTACTCCCAAATCTGCAAGTGCGCGAGAAAAATCGCTCATGACGTTGGGGCGCGGTCCTGAAAAAACAGTATATGCCACGCCCGTGTTTTCTTGAATACGGAACGCGCTCTTTTTATATCCCAGACTCTCTATGAAGTCTACGACCTGCGTATCGTTCTGGTGATGGGAGATCGTAGCGCTCGTGGATGTTCCGTCCCCCAGCCACGCACCCAACGCGTAGGGGTGCAAAGGAAGGCGTGACATGGGGTACTGCTGGTATTCTGAGTTCGGCAATTGAAAAACGCCGCGTCCTCCGCGTTTACCCCGTGGACCTGCCCAATACTCTTGCTGCGCAAGATATTCTGTTTCTACGGTCATCCAACGGTGGCTGCGCCGGCTGTAAACCGTCCATTCGTGCGCGCCGTGGCATGTGATTTTTTCCCCGTTGGTGAATTCCACCTCGTAGTCCGCGAGGCCTTCTTCCGAGACTGCGAGGACTTTCACGGGTGCGCCTGTCGGCGAAAAGACTTCATCGCCGGGGCGCAGATCCCCATGCGTACGCCACCCCAAGGGTGTTGGCACAGGGGTGTCATGGGCGCAGAGTTTGCCGTGGCGCGGCGGCACGCTGATGAGAAGTCGGTCCCACCCAGGCTCCTTGGCCGCCAGGCGCTCCATGGCGCGGGCAATCACGCGGTGGTGCCAGTTGGGCTGGTAGTTGACGTGCAGCGCCGCCGCAAACGAGATAAGGGACTTCTTGGCGGCGTCGCGCAGGGCTTGCGGGTCGATGGTCATGGGTTGCGGGTTCCTGTTGGACGAATTATACTGGTCTCGCATGGTGTGGTTCATGCTCTCCTAGAGGGTCTCCTCCCCCCTCTTTGCCCGTGTGATGCGTCCTCCGCGCTCCACGGGCATCTTTTTGCGTGTCAGGCGCGCGCGTGATACGCTTCGCGCAGATAACCCGGAGCCGGCTCCATGTGGCGCAAACTGGTTGAGAAGATCGAATACCCCCAATGGGCGCGGACCCAGCAGCGCTTCGTGCGGCTCGACTCGCTGGATCGCTTCCTCGACGGCACCATCTACGACCATCTGGAGTATTCCTTCTACGAGGAGGAAGACTCGCGCGGCAAGTACATCCCCGTGGAGCAGCGCCGCCCCAGCGCCCAGACCAACCTGCCGGGCAAGGTCGCCAAGATGATCGCGCGCAAGCTCTTTGCCGGGCGCCACACGCCGCGCATCGTGCACGAGAACGAGCAGGTGCAGCAGTGGCTGATGACGCTCATCGCGCAGGGCAGCCTGTACGAGCGCATGCTGCAGGCCAGCATCTGGGGGTCGGTGGGGTCGGTGGCCGTGACCTTCAAACTCGTCGAAGGTGCGCTCAAGGTCGATGTGTGGCGGGCCAAATACTGCTACCCCATCTTCAACGCCACGGGCGACCTGTCCATGCTGCGGGTGCAGTACACCGTCTCCGGGCGCACCATGCTCAAGAACGGCTTCGAGAAGGACATCGAGGGCCGGCCCCTCGACCTCGACCAGATGTACTGGTTCGTGCGCGACTGGGAAGAAACCACCGAGCGCACCTACATGCCCATCAAGGACGACCAGTACGACCCGCTGGACGGACCTCCGAACCGCCTCATCGAGGATACCTCGCGCACCTACACGCACACCCTGGGCTTCGTACCCGGCGTCTGGATGGTCAACCTGGCCGGCGGCGCCGCACCCGACGGGGCCTGCACCTGGGAGCCGGCGGTCAACCTGTGCGTGGACGCTGACTACACGCTGTCCCAGTTGGGACGGGGGGTGCGTTACAACGCCGCTCCGCAACTCGTCATCGTGGGTGACCTCAAGGGCGACGACGACCCCGGGCGCATCCAGCGCGGGCCTGTGAGCGTGCTACACTTTGACGCCGACACGCGACTGGACGACGGCACCAAGATGGGCGGCGGTGACGCCAAGCTGCTGGAGATGGTGGGTAACGGTGTGACGGCCGGGATGAAGTATGTCGAGTACGTGCTGCGCCTGGCGGTGGAGGCCATCTCATCGTCGCGCAAGAACCCCGAGGAAGCGCACGGCACCCTCTCTGGCCGGGCGATGGAGTTGATGGACGACGCTTTCTTCGACCTGGTGCACGAGTTGCGAAGCGCCTACGGGGACGAGGGCTTCGTGCCGCTGCTGCGCAAGATCGTGCGGGCCTGCTGCAAGACGGGTGCGGCGCCTTCCGGCTGCTCCGAGGAAGTGGCGCTGCAGTTCGGGTTGCGCTGGCCGCGCCTGTACGGCACCACGCCGCAGGATGAGGTCAATCTGATGGAAAGCATGGCGATGGGCGTGCAGACCCAACTCGTGGATCTTGAAGTTGCCAAGTCGTACGTGCAGGCGCAGATGGATCTGGAAGATTACCACCGCGCGCAGCCAGCACCCGAGACCGGAAGTGCCGAGCCGCTGACCGAACTGACGCCGGCCGATGGCAGCGAGCCGCCGCCCGAGCAGTACACCGAGGGCAGTAACACCGATCCGCTGCGCCCCGGCCCCGTCGGGCGCGTGCTTCCCAAACGACATGTCGGACCCAAGCAAAAGAGCCTGTGACCATGCCTCGTAAGCCCCTCTCCATGCCCGATACTCCTCCCATCGAAGTCGCGCCTCTCGTCGTCTCGGCACCTCCGGCCGCCGTCACCCTCGTCACGGGGCACATGCCGGTTTACCGCATCGAGTTGCCTGAGCCCCGCATGGGCGCCAAGTGCTACCTCATCGAGACCAAGGGCGTATACATCCTGGAAAGCGGCCCGGGTACGCTGCGCTCGCTGGCGTGCACCCACGTGGGTACCGGGGCCATCACGGTGCACGATGGCATTCCAGACGAGCGAGGGTTCTTCGAGAAGAAGGCGCTGCTCGATCCGTATTCACCCGATTATCTGACGGCCAACGGACGTCGGCTGTTCAAGATGACGCCGCAGGTTATGGGCTTCTGGGCCCTGGACGCCGGCTTCCAGAATGGGTTGACCATTATCTCGGATGGCGGCACGAGCGGTATCCCGGTGTTCATCTCGGTCGCGTGGATCAAGTTCAAGGGAACACCCTCCGGCCCCAAGAAGGTCGAAATGCTCAAGGACTGAGCATGCTCGGGACTCTGTGGAAACCAGTGGATGTGTTCGCGCCTCCGGCCCCCGGGTCGCTGATGCGGGCGTATCAGTTGTTCGACGCGGGCATTTTCCGGCTGAGCCGGCGCGACTGCAGCTTTTACTCCGTCATGATCGCGGCTGCGGGCTCTTTCGGGCGCATCATGATCCGCGACGGCAATGGCCGTCCGCTGTGGGCGCAGCCCTCGTCGTTCACGGGCTCCTTCGTGCTCGACGCCTACGCCGAAAAAGGGCTTATAGTAGAGGCGCATATGGAGAGCGCGCCGCTGCTGACCATCTCGTGGCGCGAGCCCGACACCCGCATCATGTGAGGACTGCGTGAACTATTCCTGGATCTTCGCCATCCGCCTCAACGGGGGCGCCACGCTCCTGATCGAGGCCCCTGACATGACCATCGCCGCCAGCTATGCCGAGGACTGCTACGGCGAGTCGCTTGCGGGTGTGACCAAGGTGGGGCCGCTCTCGGCTTCCATCACGGCGCGCGACCAGGAAGAAGATCCGGCGGCGAGCCGAGCGGTGCACTGAGATGGGACGCCCCTACGCTCCTGTGCGTGCCCCGATGGTGGGGACGTTTGCTGCGCAGCACGTGGAAAACGGTGCTCGCGTGGCCGAGGGCGATGTGGTGGGGGAAACGGAGAGCATGAAAATGCTCACGCAACTGACCGCGCCCATCGCTGGAGAAGTTGAATTCGTCGTCTCGCTCGGGGAAACCGTGGGCGAAGGCGATATCATTGCCAAAATCTACCCGGCTTGACAGGTAGACGTAATCGTGCATTAATCCGCACTATCTCTGACCACGAGGTGAATCACCATGGCTGAACCCTCCGGCGGCACCGCTGCCCCGAACACCAACACCGCACAAGTGCAGTTGCCGTCCAACGAGCAACCGCCGAGCAATACTCCGAAGTTCACGGCTCCTGCCGCCCCGGCTCCGAGTGACTCGATCCCCGAGGCTGCGGCCAGGTTGCTGCAGGAAGCGCGCGAGGAAGCTGCTGCGCGCCGCGAGGACGCCAAGCGCGCCGCCAAGCAGGCCGCCGACCTCCAGGCGCGGTTGGACAAGATCGAGGCGGACAAGCTCGCCGAGCAAGGCCAGTACAAGGAACTGTACGAGAAGGAACAGACCTCCCGCAAACAGGCCGAGGGCCGCATGCGCGAGAAACTCCTGCGTGCCGAACTGCGTGCGTACGCCATCGCCGAGGGCTTGATGGACCCCGACGCGGCCGGCCTCATTCCCACCGCCAGTATCAAGGTGAACGAGGATACTGGCGACTTCGAGGGAATCCGTGAAGCGGTGGCGGCCCACAAGGAAGCCAAGCCGCACTGGTATCAGACCAAGGCTGCGGTTACCGCCGCGCCTCTGCCCACCACGGGTGCTCCGAGTGCTCCGACGCCCGAGGCCAGCAAGCCTATTGACGTGCGGTCGCTCAGCAGGGAAGAATATGCGCGCAAGAAGCAGGATCTCCTTCGATCCCTTCGCGGGCGCTGATCGGGCAATTGCAGCGCGGTGGTGTTTCTTTTAAACTTCCGATAGCCGGCAATCCGGTGGCAAAAAGGATCAGGAGTCAAAAATGTCTTCTTCGTTCGTGAGTTTTCCGACCTCGCTGCAGGCTGCGCTCCAGCAGAACTTCCTGAACCGCGAGTTCGAGGAAGGTCTGGACTCGATCCTGGCCTACCGCCGCATGGCGCTGCAGGAAACCGTCAACGCCCGCATCGGCGAGACGCTGACCCGCACTCGCAAGGGCCGTACGCTGCCGCAAATCACCCCGATCAGCGGCGCGAACATCAACGCCAACATCGACAACAGCCTGACCCCGCAGACGTACAGCCTGGAGCAATACTCCTTCGCGCTGAACCTGTATGCGGGCACGCAGGATGTGAACATGCTGCAGGAACTGGCCGGCATCGCCGACCAACTGATCGCCGCCAGCCGCAATAACGGCGTGGCCGGCGCGCAAACCCTGGAGCGCATCGCCAAGAACCGGCTGTTCGCGGCCTACAACGGCGGCAACACCTATGTGCGCACCGGCCTCGGCGCGGGCAGCACCACGACCTGCTACGTGGACGACATCCGTGGCTTCCAGAACGTGCTGGTCAACGGTGTGGTCACTCCGGTCTCCGGCACCAACCCGCTGACGGTGTATGAGTACGCCACCTCGGCTGGCGGCGTGACCCAGACCCTGACCGTGACGGCCGCCACCGCCATCACCCCGAACCTGTCGCATTACCCGGGCTCGATTGCGGGCAGCACCGACGGCATCGCCGGCTACTTGACCTTCAACACCGCGACCACTCCGGTCAACGGTGACGCCATCATCGCGGCCAACGCGGCCAAAGTGTTCCGCCCCAGCAACAAGCTGACCACGGCGGAACTGGCTGCGACCGACACCCTGACCATGGGCCTGATCCTGGACGCGGTGGCGTATCTGCGCAACAACGGCGTGCCGGCGCTGTCCAACGGCAACTACGCCTGTATCCTGGACAACGCTTCGCTGCGCGCCCTGTTCAGCGACCAGCAGTTCGCGGTGCTGTTCGCCGGCTCCAACCGCGCGATGGAATACCGCTCGGGCGACGTGTTCGACCTGCTGGGTGTGACCTTCATCCCCACCACGGAAGCCTATGTCCAGGCGCCGTCGGGTCAGGTGAGCGTCACCGTGCGCCGCCCGATCATCATGGGCGCGGAGTCGCTGATCCAAGGCAACTTCGAGGGTCTGGACATCTGGCTGGCGCGCGAAGGCGTCAACCCGATTGGCGATGTGATGCTGCTGAACGGCGTCGCCCAGGTTCTGCGTCCGCCGCTCGACCGCCTGCAACAGATCGTCAGTCTGTCTTGGCAGTGGGTGGGTGACTACGCGATCCCGACCGATCTGACTGCCACCACTTCCATCATCCCGACGGCCTCGAACGCCCTGTACAAGCGCGCCGCCGTGATTGAACATGCGGGCTGATCCCGAAGCACTGAACGCACATAGCGTGAAGGAGTAATGAAATGACTGTCAAGATGAGCAAACTGCGTTCGGGCGGACCTAGTATGCGCGTGCCTGGAACCGGCGCCGTGGAGACCCCGGTCAACATGGAACACACGCACCGCAACGGCCAGCGCAACGCTCGCATGTTCGCCAACGCGATGACCCAGTGGGGTGGTCGTGCCAAGGACGTGATGAGCGAGCAGTACACGGCCAACGGCGCGCAAGGTGACGGCGACTCGGTGTGAGGTGAGCCATGGCGCGCGCAAAGGGCTCTCAGACGGTTGAACTCCGTGGGCGCAATCCCATTCGGGTTGGCACGCCCTTGACCCGCACGGTCAAGGAGCCGTACGCCAAGTGGCCGCAAGACGCGTACACGCCCGACTGGGATCGCATCCCGGGGATGAGCCAGCATTCGATGCGCGTGAGCATGAAGGATCGCCCCGACTTCGACGCGGACTCCAATCATCCGCCCGTGGTGAGCAACAAACCCAAGGTGTGAGGTAAATCATGGCGGGCTTTCCGTATCAGCAGGCGTATCCGAACTTCCAGCAGCCGACGCTGCTGCCGAACTTCGACAAGCCGGTGGCGGTCAATGGCACGATGCAACTGACCACGCCGGCCGGCGTCGTCGCGGCGTACCCTGTCGTAGCGTCCAGCGGCTCGGCGGTCATCGGCGGCACGGCCACGACCGGCAACGTCATGACGCTGACCATCGCCAACGGCGTGCTCACCCCGTCGGTGACGCTGACCTACACGGTGCCGAGTGGCTCGACCACCTCGACCATCGCGTATGCGTTCGCGCAACTCATCATGCAGAATGCGACGCTCGGCCGCTTCGGCTTTTATGCCGAGGCCAACGGCTCCACGCTGCTGATCTACCAGCAGTCCGGTGTGGGCAACTTCTCCACGCTGAGCGCGTCGAGCACCGGCACCGAGACGGTCACGCTGACGCAGATGAGCGGCGGATCCGGCCCGATCACTCCTGTGGAAAACTTCACCTTCGCCTCGGGTCCGAACCTGAACAACTACTGGTTCGGCATCCCGGCCAACGTCAATTACCAGACGCTCAAGGCGATGGTCACCGAAGGCGTACCGATCCGCTGATGGCATCCTTCCAAGCCCCGGCCGCGAGTGTTCAGCCCTCGCGTGCCCCTTCCAAGCGGGAGGCTGTGAAAGCGGTCTCCGGTGCCTACATCGTCATCTCGCCGTTCACGGTGAGTCTGGGCGGAACGACAGTGCGGTACGAGACCGGCGACGTGCTGGACAAGCCGTACATCATCGCCCCGCTGCTGCAGAGCAAGTCTCCGATTTTGCCGGCCGAGAAGGTCGGGGAGATTTTGCAATGCCCGCACTGCCTCAAGAAGTTCGTGCCCAAGCACGACGAGTAGGCTGCGCCGCAGGCCTGCGGTATCATTGGGCGCTATCCGGTAGGAGAAACCCATGCCGCTGACACTAGCCGAAAAAGGCAACATTTTACGTCACATGCGCTACCCCGTGCAGGGGTTGTATCGCACGGGTGTGAGCGGCGCGACCATGGCCGGCGCGACATCAACCAGTTTTAGATACCTCCAGGCGTATGGGATGGTTCTCTGGCGCCTCAATAACCTGATGGCTGTCGAGGAGGCCCGTCTGACCGGCGCGGCCACTGCCTCCATCGCCTTTCTCGGGCCGACTCCGAATATCGGAGATACCCTGACGGTGACGTTTAGCGGCGGGACGCTGGTAACTCCCGTCTCGGTGGTTTTGACGGTCACGCCCGAACTTATTACTTCGGCCGACTCTTTCACGCAGCAGTATGGCAACGCCAATATCGGGCTGGCTTTCTGCTCGGCCCTAGCCGCTCTCGTGCTGGGTAACCCCACGCTGATGTCGGCAGGCTTCAACGCCTCGGCACCCTACGGCGTCGGACCCTATTCGCAGGTGGCGATCCCCGTTCCCGAGATCCAGTTCACCAACTCGACCACGTTCAACATCTCGGTTGCCACCACCGGGCTGATGTCGGCGCAGATCATGGCGAACGGAGAGATTCTTACCCCCTCCATCCAGCCGGGCACGGTCAATCCGATCTACGGGTACCTGCCCATCTGCGACTACCTGGAAAACGCCTACGGCAGCGCGAGCGAGACCCTGATGGTACGCAAGGCCGACGTGTTCACCCGCAACAGCGCGGAATTGGCGGATCGATTCAGCCTGTACCAGATGTGGTGCAAGCGGCTGGCCGAGTTCCTGGACATTCCGATGAACGAGCAGCACCGCACTAACTTCCGCTCCTCGACGCCGCGCGCGTACTTGTGATGGCCCAAGTCGTCTACCCGCAGACCACCATTTACGCCACGCTCCAGAAGACCGTCGATCTGGGGCGCGGAGTGGCTGCGAGCATCGTGGGGCAGCCTGGCAACGTCTACCGCCTGCAGCCCGGCGTGAGCGGCGCGTTCATCCAGAGCGCGACCGAGGTGCTGGTCAACTTCCCCCTCATGCGCAAGGTCATCAAGGGGGGCGCCGCGATGGAGGCCCACGAGGGCATCAGCACGGTGTACTTCAACCTCATCTGCGACCTGCGCCAGTTGGAGACGGGGGATGTCTACATCCTCAACGACCCGTACTACGGCACGGGCGCCAACCTGGTGGACTACCCCACGCAGGAGTTCGTGGGCGTGTGCGTGGTGCACCACTCGGTGATGAAGCCCAGCTACGGGATGCAACTCAACCGGCTGGCGACTATCTGGCGCCCCGAGACACAGCCTGACGGCACGGGGTATTTCCAGTCCGCCGCGCTCGCCGGCCAGCCCATGAACATCGTCAACGGACAGGCGGTGTGGGGTCCGGTCGGAGGCACGCCAGACTATCTGCCCATCGGCTTGGCGCCTGTGACGCGCCCCATCAAGCCCGAGCAGTTCCGTCCGGGACTCGCCGGCATGACCGAGCACGTGGACTACTTCTGTTTCGTGCCGCCCATCGAGGGGTATCATCCCAAGGAAGGCGACTACATCATGACCCTGGACGACTCGCGCTACATCGTCCAGACCCCCTGGTTCCTCGAAGCGGGGATCGTGGGGAACTCGATGATTATCCGGCGCGTGACTTCGGAGCAGTGAGATGGCTGACCTGCCCAAGCGCGGTTCCACCAAGAAGTGTCCCGAAGGGATGCGCCCCAGTTGGCCGCAGCCGGGTCGGCCGGCTAAATGTACGATGGATCGGAGTAAATCATGGAAAAAGGCAAAAATGGCCCCGCCAAAGCCGAAAAAGGCAAGCACCTGAGCAAGGCCTACGAGGCGGTGGGCAAGTCGGTGCATCGCACGCATGACATGCTGCACAAGAAGGTGTTGGCGCCGAAAAAGGGCAAGAAGTGACCACATGGCGCGACGCTCTGACGGGTCTGTACGCGGCGGTTCAAGGCGCCGTGGACGGCTTCACCATGCCGCTCACGGTGGGGATCGGCTATCCGCCGGTCACGGCGCCTCAGAACATCGCCCGGGGCGGCGCGCTGGTGATGATCTACGACCGGGGCGTGTCGCATGACGTGACGCGCTGGATTCCCAAGTACATCGCCCCGCCGGCCCTCACGCTGCCGGGCGTCACTCTGGAGCCGCTCGCAACCCCATGGATCAAGCCGACCAGCACGTTGACGCTGACATTCAGCGGTTCACCAATCGCCCAAGATGCCTTCGGCATCGTGTTCGACGGGGCGGCGATTTTCGAGGGCGTAACCTACACATCCGCCGCAGCGCAGCCGCTCAGCGGGTTCATCACCCAGGTGGCGGCGGCCGTCAACGCTGATGCAGTGCTCACCGGGCTCATCACGGCAACGGCCAGCGGCAACTCCGTCGTGCTCACCAGTGCGGCCAGCGGGCTCGTCAACGTGATCGCCACGACGGGCAACGTGGGGTCGTCGCTGCGGGAGGTGCACCGCACCAAGCGCGAGGCGCAGGTCATCGTCATGGCCCAGACTCCCGACATCCGCGACACGGTGGCCGACGCCATCGACGTGACGCTCGCGCAACTGGAAATCGAGTTCGGGTTGCAATTGCCCGACACTTCCTGGGTGCGGGTCATCAGTGCCGGGGATATTTCCCTTGAAGAAAACATCAGGCACAATGTCTACCGGCGAGATTTCATCGTCACACTGGAATATGGTGTAACCTACCAGGACATCGGCTACACGGTACTCGCCCCGCTCGGGTACAAGGCGATTTCGTATCAGGAGTAAATGATGGGTCAGATCATCAGCAACGGCACGTTTTCGCCCGCCAACCTCCAGGCACCGGGGCTGTATATCAACAACCTGCCGCCCCCGAGCTACATTCCCGGGGTGCCCACGAACGTGGCAGGCGTCATCGGCACCGCCTCGTGGGGTCCGGTGAACTCGCCCATCCTGCTCGGCTCTCCGCAGGACGCGACAACCAACTTCGGCGGCATCACGGCCGCGTCCGTCACGGACGTGTACGATCTCTGCACGGACATCAACATCGCCTACCAGCAAGGGCCGATGTCCATCTGGGCGCAGCGCGCGACCAACGGCGCGGATGCGGCGGCGACCGTCAAGCTGTACGACACCACGACCCCGACGGCGCTCAGCGGCGCCACCGTTACGGCGCTCTACACCGGCACGGCCGGCAACAGCATCACCCTGACCATCACCAAGGCGGTGGCCTCGGGTAACTTCAACGTGGTGGTCAATGGCTTCGCGGGCACCAACCCGGAGACCTACACCAATCTGCCTGGCGGCACGGCATTCTGGGATGCACTCGTCAACGCCTTCTCCAACGGCATCCAGAACGTACGCGGCCCCTCGGTCCTCGTGCGCGCCTCCAGCGGCGCCAGCGCGGCGACAACCCCCGCCACGGGCACGTTCACGCTGACCGGCGGCAATGACGGGCGCACCGGCATCACCACGGCGCAACTTCTGGGGTCGGACGCCACGTATCCGGGCACTGGCATCTACGCCTTCGCCAACCTGCAGCCGGTGGTGGGCACCATGTGGATCGCCGGCCTGACTGACCAGACGGCGCTGCCCAACATCCAGTCCTTCGTGGATGCGAACGCCATCTACACGGCGCTGGCCTTCCCGACTGGCACCAGCACCGCGACAGCGGTAGCGGCCGTGACCTCGGTGGGCGTGCATGACTACGAAGTGTCGTATTTGAAAGACTGGATCTATTGGTTCGATTCGGTCAACGGCCAGGTGCGGCTGGTGCCTCCGTACGCCTTCATCCTGGGCACCGTCACCGCGCAGGCGCCGCAGAACAGCCCGACCAACAAGCCGGTGAGCGGCGTGCTTGGGACGGAGCGCAACAGCCCGTACACCGGCAATACGCCGTACTCGCTGGCGGAACTGGGTGAACTGGAGGCGGCGGGTATTCTCGTCATCACCAACCCGATCCCCTCGGGCAATACCTTCGGAATCTACACGGGCACCAACACCGCGCTGAACCTGACGGAAACGCCGGTTGAGTATGCGCGGATGACGAATTTCCTGGATCAGTCGTTCAACGCCACGATGGGTATTTTCGTGGGCCAGTTGCAAACGGCTCGTCAAGGCGATCCGCTGCGCGCGCAGGTGCGGCACATGCTGAACCAGTTCCTGACCGGACTGCAAAACGGCGGTCAGATCGACGCGTATCAAGTGCAGTGCTCGTTCGCGCAGAGCGGCAATCCGTCGGCCGGCGTCAACACGCCTTCAACCATCGCGCAGCATTACTTGTACGCGGCGTGCTACGTGCGCTACCTGAGTTCGGTGCGGTACTTCGTGATTTCGTTGCAGGGCGGCACCACGGTCGTGACCAGCCAAGCGGGCTAAGGAGACAGAGAATGGCTTCCCTCGTCATCAACAATGCGTACAACATAGGCACAGACCTGTCGGCGACTATTTCCGATCCATACGGTGATGTTTTCCCGGTCGGTACGCTGGGCAATCTGATGTCCATGAATATCAATTTTGACATGGAAATGCTCAAGGTTGTCCCGATCTCAAATGGCGGATACCCGATTTACCTGAGCGTTCCGAATGGTTTGTCGGGAACAATGGAGTTCACGCGTTTCAATGGCGCCATGACTTCCATGTTTACCGCCCTCTACCAAGCCTTCTACAACGAGGGCCTGCTGCCCCAGTTCACCATGACCATCGTCGTGCTGAACCGCTCGGGCACGACCGATGAGTACGTCATCCCCAACATGGTCTTCCATCGCCCGGACTTCGGGGAGTTCTCGCGCATCACAGAGGTGAACCAACGCCTGGAGTTCTCGGCGCCTACAATCCAGAGCACCACTGGCGCTGCCGGCCTTCTGGCGGCGATCCCCCTGACCGGCGTGGTGGGCGGCTTCAGTGCCGTAGCGGCCGGCCTGTAACCAAGGAGCGTAGATGGTCACGACCACACGGCAGGTCAAACCTGTCAACCCTGCAACCGACGAAAAGGCGGCTCAGATCGCCCGGGAAGTCCAACGACAGTTTGAGGCGCAAGCCAAGGCCCAGACTGCTCTCACCGCCGAAGTGGTGGAAAACGTGCAACTCCAGATTCCCAGCGGCCCGCTGGTGGAGATGGCCGCCCCCAAGGGCGGCACGATGCGCAAGGTCGCCATGCTGATGGCCGAGATGGACAGCACCAGCATGATCTCCATGGCGTGGATCAAGGCGCTGTTGTACGTACGTTCGCTGGACGGTGTGCCGGTGCAGCCGCTCAACAACGTGGTGGATCTGCAGCATCTGGCGGACAAGCTGGGTGATCGTGGCGAGGAAATCGTCATGTCGGCCCACATGGAATACTGGCCGCCGTTCAGCCCGGAGCAGTTGCCACTGCTAAAAAAATAACGGAGGATCCCGACTTTCAGGAGTGCGTTGCCGTCACTCGTTGGGGTCTTGACTGGAATACGGCGTGTGAGATGCATCCCATAGAGCGTCGCGCTTGGATGTATCGTGCTGCTATGATGGAGGGTAACGACATCAACTGGGAAACGGGCGAGATCAAGCCGCGCAAATGAGGACACATCATGTCGCTGAGTGGCTTCCAGTCCGTCAATTCCCTCGGTAACCAGGTTATCGGAGGCTACTCGTCCTCGTTCGCCTCCGTCTCTGCGCTCGCCAACCAGGCGATCTCGGCCGGCGCCGTCGGCACAGCCCCTCCGGGCGCCGCGCAGACTACTGTCGCCCCCTTCACCATCGCGGGCTTCCAGTTGCTCGGCACCGAGGTGCCGCAGCGCCTGACCTTCCTCGGCGGCGAGCAGAAAACCGCCATCCACGACTTCCCCGGCGGCGTGCGTACCATCCAGTCGCTGGGCGCCTTCCCGGCGCGTCTGAGTTGGTCCGGGTTGCTGGCCGGCACTTCGGCCTTCGAGCGCTCCTACGCCATTGACCGTTTCCGCGTGGCCGGCGCGAACGTGGAAGTCAGTTACGGACAGTGGAAGTGGTCTGGCGTCATCCTGAGCTATCACGCGACTGTGCAGCATCAGTGGCTCGTGAACTACGAGATCGAGTTCATGCCGGACGCGGACCTGAGTTCGCCGCCCGTGACGCCCACGACGGATGACGCCACGGCGCTCCTGCAGACGACGCTCTCGCAGATTTCGGCCAACGTGCCCACCACGCTCAACGGCGTGACGTTCCCGACCGCGCTGAGCGCGCCGCTCCTGTCCATGCAGGTCGCCACCACGCAAGGGCTGCTCCAGTCCAACGGCGTCATCTCGGCGATCCCGGCTGCCACGGTCAGTCAGGTCAACGTCTACGCCCAGCAAGCGTTCGCCGCCGGTAACGTCATCATCGCCTCCACGGCCACCGACCAGAGCAGCCTGGCACTGACCTCCTCCACGCTGCGCGTGCTGAGCTATGCCGGCATCGTGCAGAATTCGCTCAATGCCCAGCCGCCGACCACCCTCGTGCTGACACTCGTCAACCCCAACCTCTACGGGCTGGCCGCGCAGTATCTGGGGGACGCCTCGCGCTGGACGGTAATCGCCTCGCTGAACAATCTCAACGACCCCATGCCCATCGGGCAGTACACCCTCAACATCCCGACCACCTCGGGCTTGCCGCCCGTGCCCACCGGAGCGTTCAACTGATGGACAAGACGCTCAACGGGTTCAAGGGACTGCAGGCTCAGTTGCGCAAGGATCTGCGCAAGATGGAGCGCGCCACGCGCAACGTCATGCAGCAGGTGGCCGACGTGACCCAGAAACACGCCAAGGCGAAGTTCGGCAAGTACCAGAACTCCGACCCGCCGTTCGGCGCGTGGCCGCAACTCTCGCCCATCACGCAGCGCATCCGCGAGTCGCAGGGCTTCGCCCCCAACAAGCCGCTGCTGCGTACCGGCACGCTGCGCGACAGCGTGCTCAAGAAGACCGGCGCGACGTGGGCGGAAGTGGGCTCCAATGACCCCGTGATGGTGGTGCAGGAGGTGGGCAATGACCACGTTCCGCCGCGCCCCGTGTTCGGGCCGACCCTCATGGAAGTGCAGCCCGCTGTTATGGGCATCATCGACGCTGAGGTGGGCGGCGCCCTGGGGGTGCGCGGGACGTACTTCGCGCCGGGGGCCGAGGAAATCGAGGTGGGCGCCGAGCCGGGCGAGCATGATTATTACAAGCCGGCTGAAACGAGCGGAGGGTATTAATCATGGCCGCTGCAGTTAATTACCTCGTTGGGATCAGGTTTGAAGCTTATGGCAGTCTGCTGCGCAAAATGGGCGGCATGCAAAGCATGTTGGGTAATCTGGAGAAATCCAATAAATCCTTTCTCGGCACGCTTATCAAGGTGGGCGCGGTCGGCGTTGCGGCATTCGCCGTCCTGACGCGCGAAGCGGAGAAGTACAACTCGGCTCTCATCCGCATGGAAGGGCTGCAGGTGCGCGCGCAAAAGCAACTCACGGGGCAGGCGTTTCGCATGGGCGGCGCTCCCACGGGTTACTCTCCGGTGGCGCTGATGCAGACCGAAACCTCGCTGCGCCAAGTGCTGGGCGGCTCGCAGTACGTCACGCCGGCCGCCACGCGCCAGTTCACCACCATGCAGAATATCCTGCGGCAGTGGGGCATGGGGTCGGATACCGCGCGCACGACGCTTTTGGAGCAACTGCGCAGCGCCCTGCTGGGCGAGCAGCAACGAGGGCTCAAGGGAAGCGCGGCCGCGCAAGCGGCCATGCGCGACATCGCGCAGGAGTTCGTCACCAGCATCCGCATCGGCGGCATCAGCGGCGGACGGCAGACCAGCGAGCAATACCAGCGCGCGGTGCAACAGGCGCTGGAGTCGCCCTACCTCCAGAAGATGCTCTCGCCGCAGCAGATCGTCACCACGCTTGGGCGGCTGGCTTCCTACAAGCCCGGCATGATGCAGTCCTTCCAGACACTGACGGGGCTGGGCGTCGGGGGTGTCTCCAACATGCAGGCGGCGCAGTTGATGCAGATGGGCGTGCCCATCGCGCCTGCGACCACTATGCAGGCGGCCATCTCGGGGCATCGGTTCGCCATCCGGCAGGATGTCATGCGTCAGATGTTGACGCACCCGGGTGCCTTCGCGCTGCAATACCTGCTGCCGGCAGCGGAGCGTGCGGCGCATGTGGCGCCCATGCCCATCGACCAGTTGCGCCACAACAAGCAGGCATATCGCGCGGTGCAGGCCGTCATCCCGACGCTCTACGGCGGCGACTCGGCGGTATTCGGGCAGATGCTCCAGTACGGGCTTGCGCCGGGGCGTGCGTTCCGGGCGCAGCAGACGGCGGCCGTGGCCGACCCCTATGCCTTCATGAACAAGTTGCTGAACAAGTCCATCCAGCAAAAACTGCGCAACCTGGAAGCGGCGTTCGGCAAGCTGGCCGACTCGCTTGGGCGTCTCGGAGCGCCGGCCGTCATCAAGGCGCTCGACCTGCTTACGCATCTGGTGGGCGGCATCGCCCACCTCGTGCCTACCCCCAAGACAGGCAAGATCATCGAGAAGACCTCCCCGCTCATGTGGCCGCTGGAAATCACGCGTCGCATCGTGCAGGGCCGTCCGCTGTTCGGCGGTGCGCCGCACCCGCACATGATGGGACCGATGGCAACGGGTCTCATCGGCGGCCCCTCCGTCATCCACAACCTCAGCATGCACCCGGGGCGGATGTTCTCAGGCGCTATTCAGTCGCAACAGGCCTCTCCCGTAGCTGCGCTCGATCCGACCAGCGTGTTCATGCGCGGCGGTGGCGGCATCCACATCGACATGAGCGGCTCGACCTTCCACGGCGTGGACGAGACCTCCGTCACCCGGGTGGTGCACCGCGCGGTGCGCAACGGCCTGCTGCGCGCGACACAAGGTGACGGCACCTACATCCCGGCGCCTCTGTCCACCGGCTCGGGAGCGGGCGGATGAGCGTGCTCAACACCTACGTGACCATCGACGGCACCGTGCTGCCGGTCTATAGCTGGGCGGTCACGCGGCCCTCCTACGGATCCATCGGGTCGTTCCACGCCACGACGACGGCCGAGGAGTTGGACGCGGCCGGCATCAACCTCGTCACGCTCGGCAAGAAGGCCGTGGGGCAGATCGCGGTGGAGGTCTGGGTGAGCACGCCCGACCTGGGCGATGTCAACCTGTTCGGCGGCGAGTTGGACATCGTGGACTGGGACTTCCAGAGCGACTCCATCACGCTGACTGGACGCGACTGGGCCGGCGTGCTGGTGGACACCAAGCGCATCATCGCAGGGCAAACTGTCGTGGGAACGGGCCTTGCAAGCGGCTCGGTGGGGGCGCCGGCCGTCTCCTCGGGCAATCCGGGTGGCAGTTCGGTCAACCAGTCCTGCACTCCCAAGAGCACGCCGCCGGGAGCCAGTCCGTTCGCGCAGCAGTTCAACAGTTCGGTCAACGTGCAGAACCAGACGTTTTCGCAACTGGCGACCTACATCGCGCAGCGCAACGGCTTCAAGGCCAATGTCACGTCGGTAGCCGGCGAGCCGACGGTCGGCGCTGTCGCGGGGGCGCTCACGGTGGCGGCTTCGCAGCCGCGCTCCGAGTGGACGATCCTGCAGTTCATGGCGCGCGTGCTGGGCTGGCAGTGCTTCGTCACGCCGGATCGGTCGCTGTACTTCGGCCCCCCTCCCACCATCGCGCCGCTCAACCTGACGTGGAAGATCCCCACCCCGCAGACGGGTGAGTTTCCCTGCCGCGACTTGCACATCTCCTACAACCCTCGCCGCAACGCCAACTTCCTGGTGCTGGTGTTTTCGCATCACCTGGCGACGGCCAATTTCAGTTACGGCCAGATCGGCGTAGCCTCTCCTGTGACGCAGCAGGAGATGGTGACCGTCATGCCGCAAATCACTTTCGACACCAATGGCTTCTTCGTGGGTGCATCGGGCGCTCCGGGCGCAGACCGGGTATCGGCGCTTTTTTCTTCTCTGGGCAAGCCGGTGTACATCTACGCCGCGCAGCAAGACCTGACCAAGAACCAGTGCGAGCAGGAGGCGTTCCGCATCGCGCTCGACATCGCCAAGCGCGAGTACATCCTGGAGTGCACCATCGACGGCAACGTGAACGTGCAGCCGGGTCAAGCCGTGCAGATCCGGGGCAATATCGGTCCCTTCGCCGGGACGTTCTACGTCAACTCCGTCGAACATACCTTCGACATGGACACCGGCTGGTATACGCATGTGCACGGCTGGACGCTACCGCCGACCATGCAGAGCGGTTCGCTGCTCTCCCAAGTGGGGCTTTCCTCATGAACGGCCGCCAGTTCCATGAAGACGAGATGACGCATGCCATGCTGCATGCGGCGGCACAACAAAGCGGCAGTCCGCTGACCGCCATCCCCGCCTTCGTCGCCTCCTACGACCCCTCGCAGCACGCCGTGCGCTGCATCATCGCGCCCTGGGTGAACGCGGGCTACTCCCAGTCCCAGATGACAGGCTGGGTACCACTCATGACCCCGTGGATGGGTAACGGCTGGGGCATGCAGATCGCGCCGTTCGGCGGTGCCACGCAGGACAATCCGGCGCAGGGCGAGCAGATCATGCTGCTCGTGGTCAACGCCTCCAACGGTTCGTACATCGCGGGCGGCTACCTCTACTCCTCACGCTCCAGCCCTCCCAACACGGCGCTCGGTGCCGGAGAAGCGGTGTTGCAGCACGAGACGGGCTCCAAGCTGTACTTTCAGTCCGACGGTTCCGTGCTGGTCAATGCGGCGGCCAATCTGACTGCGACGGCCGCCGGCAACATCACGGCCACGGCTGGCGGCAACGCGACGGTCACCGCGAATGGAGGCGATGCGACGGTTACGGCCTCCGGGAATGTCTCGGCGACCGCCGGGGGGACTGCCGAAGTGACCGCCCCATCCATTAAACTCGGGGCTTCGGGGCAGACTCTGCAGGAGTTGGTAACGGCGGCTGCCGTGGCGGTGTACAACGGGCACACGCACAACTACAGCGGCGGAACGACAAGCGGGCCGAACCAGACCCTGGGTTCGGGGGATCTCACTTCTACGGTAACGGCGGGGTAATCGTGTCGATGCTTTGGCTGGAGTTCGGCGGCGACTTGGAGGTTTCCTCCAATGGATCGCTCGTGCTCGCCAACGGCTGGGACGAGGCTCGGCAAACCGTCGAGCGCGCCATCCTCACCAACCCGCAAGTCACGCTTCCCTCGGGCCAGTCATACCCGGCGGATTACATTTTCGACACGGCATATGGCGCCGGGCTCGGCTTGTGGGTCGGGCAAAACCCCACCAACAACGCGCTGAGTGAGCAGGAGCGTATTATTCGCAATACCGTGCTCAGCCAGTCATTCGTCAACCCCGCCGTGACACCGACGGTTGTTTTCACGCCGTTCAATAATGGCGAAGGCGTGCAGATTTTCATTTCGTTCCAGTTATTGTCAGGTCAGGTAGGCACCGTGGTGCTGCAATCAGGAGGCTGAGATGTCCAGCACGCTGCCACCCGTTCTTCCCAGCCGTACCTTCCAGGACTTCGTGTCCGATATGGTGGCCGCCTGGGCGGCTAACACCAACACGACGCCTGCGCTCCAGTCGGGCGACCCGCTGCTCGCCATTTTCCAGGCCGTCGCGGCGCAGGATGTATTCCTGGAAAGCGTCGTCACGGCGCTTATTAATCTCACTCGCGCTCAAACGTCAACCGGAAGTGATTTGGATTCATGGATGGGGCAGTTCGCTTTCATCCGCCTTCCCGCCACCTCGGCCGTCGGCGGCGTCACGTTGGGGGCCAACGCCGTGCACTCGGCGCCTGTGTCCATTCCCGCCGGCACCGTCGTGCAGACCACCGGGGGCGGCATCCAGTACCAACTGATCGCCGACACTACGCAGTCGGCGTGGAGCAGCGGGTCCAACGCCTACATCCTGCCGGCCAACACGCTTTCCATCAACGCCACCGCGCAGGCGCTGGTCGCGGGTGCGGCGAGCAACGTGCAGGCGAACCAGCTTGTGCAGTTCCCGTCGCCCATCGCGGGCGTGGACACGGTGACCAACCCGGCTGCCATCGGCAACGGTCTGAACGCGGAGACCGACTCGGCGTTCCGAAACCGCTTCGTGCTGTACCTCACGACGCTTTCCAAGGCGACGAGTGGCGCCATCTACGAGGCGGCTATCAGCGTGCAGGAAGGGCTGGACGTGGTGCTGCTGGACAACTCCAACATCAACGGCACCTTCACTCCCGGCGAATACGTGGTCGTGGTGGACGACGGCAGCGGCAACCCGCCGAGCAGCCTTCTCACGGCAGTCAGTCAGGCGGTGGGGGCCGTCACGGCCTTCACGGTCCAATGGGATGTGGTCGGCCCCACGCTGACCAACGTCACGATCAGTCTGGCGGTACAGATCGCAGCGGGCTATGTATCCTCGACCGTGACAGCCAACGTGCAAACGGCCGTGGCGGCGTACGTCAATGCGCTGACCATCGAGGCGCCGCTGTACATCAGCGGGATCATCTCCTCGGCGCTGAGCGTGCCGGGCGTCTCCTCGGTGCAGGCGGGCACCACTCTCATCAACGGTGCGCAAAGCGACATCATCCCGAGCGCGCGAGGCGTCGTGCGCACCACGGCGGGCAGCGTGTCGGTCAGCACCTATACGGGGTGACGCATGGCTGCCTACGTCATCCCCTCCTACGACGAAGCTGGGTTCGCACAGCGCCTCATCGCCAACACCCCTCAACAGTGGTCGAGCGATGCCGCCAAGGCGCAGGGTGGCGTGCTGTACGCGCTCATGGCGGCCGTGGGCGCCAGCCTGTCCTACCTGCAAAGCGGGATGCAGTACGGGCAGGACTCCATTTACATCCAGTCGGCGGTCGGCGCAGCGCTTGATCTGGTGTCGCAGGACTACTTCGGTAGCAGCCTGCCGCGATACCCGGGCGAAACCGATGCTTCTTTCCGCGCGCGGATCCAGGCCACGCTTTTCCAGCCGGCTGCAACGACTGCGGCGGTGTCGGGTGCCATCACGCGACTCGTGGGAGTTGCTCCGCGCATCATGTTTCCGTGGTCGCCGGCTTCCACCGGGGTGTGGGACGGCTGCTACTGGGACGTGGACACGGCGCAGACGCCGTTTCGGTGGGCGGACTATCTGCCCTACCAAGGGTTCATCATCTCGCAGTTCCCGGGCTCGACGGTCCTCAACGGCAACGCGATGCCGGCGCTGGACGATGGCATTTTCTGGGACTCGCCGGGGCAGTTCCTCGGCGAACTGTCGTACGGGGGCGGCCAGCAATCGCTGGATCAGACGATCAATACCGTCAAGCCGGAAGGCACCGTCGCATGGGTGCAGATCGCAACAGCCGCTTCGCAGGGCATCTTCGCGCCGCTGAGCGGCACGGCCAATGTCGCGGCGGGGACGATCTCGGTGACGGTTCCGATCACGTTCGGCGGGTATTACGTCGTGGGCGCACAAGCCTCGTGGCTGACCGATGTCTGGCCTGTTGCGCAGAACAACAACGGGTTCACGCTGGAGTTTTCCACGGCTGCGCCCGCAGGCTCCGGCGGTACGGTGGACTGGTGGGTGGGGCAGGCCGGCGCGCTCTACCTCAACCAGACGGTTCCGGTCGGAGACACCAGCGTGACGCTCCCGGCGGTCGCCGGCCACGTGCCTTACGTCACGCCGAACTGGAACACCACGGCGTATGGCGCCACCGGCTCGGTGCAGTTCAACACGCCGGCCCCCGGCGGCGCGCTGGCCGAGACCATCTACTACGCCTCGAATATGTCGGTTTCCGTGCCGAGCGGCTCCTCGTCCATCACGGTGACGATCCCGACGGGAGCAGGGTTCAAATTGCGGGTCCAGCCCAACTGGAACACCATGGTCGCGGTGACAAAGAGCGGCTCCGATGCTACCCTCACGTTCAGCGTGGCGTCTCCCATTAACGCGGAAGTGGTAATCAGCTATGGATAAGCGACCCATTATTTACTCGATGGAACAAGGTCGTTCCTTCGATGTGGCCTCCAGTTGGCAGGACGCCATGGTGGGCGACTCTCAGATCGCGCAGACGGTTCTCGGTGCGACGACCACTGTTGCTTCCGGTTTCGCCGCTTCGCAGACCGCCACTCCTTCGCTCGTCATCAACTTGGCGGCTGGCGCGATCCTGGAAGAAGCCGCCATCGACGCGACGGCTTACGGCCCGTTGCAGGCCAATACCAACCAGATCCTGCAGTACGGCAGCGCGGCCGCGCAGACCGTGACGCTCTCCACCTCGGGGCTGACGGCCGGGCAGTCGCAGTGGGCGCTCATCCAGGTGACCTTCGCGCAGGTGGACAGCATCGCCACCAACGACCCCAACGGCGGCGTGCTGCTGTACTACAACAGTTCCAACCCCTCCCAGCCCTTTCAAGGGCCGGGCAACAGCGGCGCGCAGCAAAATACCCTGCGCTCGGGCGTGGCGTCTGTCACGGTGGTATACGGCGTTGCCGCGACCACGGGCTCGGAAGTGCCGCCTTCGGCGTCCGCCGGTGCTGTGGGGCTGTATCTGATCGACCTCACTTTCGGCCAGACGCAGATCACCAACTCCGAGATTCTGGTGGCCGGCCCCTCGGTGGGCACGAACGTGCCGAGCAACTACCCCTACGCGCCGTTCCTCGCGGGGCTGCTCAACAGCCACCACAGCGGCACGCCGGGGCAGGCGCCGAAAATCAATCTGGCGACGGAAACGCAGGGCGTACTGCCGGCGAGTGCGCTTGTGAATACCCTAGGCGGCGGTGCGACAGGATACACCAATATCACGTCAACGTTTGCGGTGGGCACTGTTTATACAAATTCAACAGGTCGGCCTCTCGTCGTGGGCGGCTATTTGACATATTCGGTGCCAGCCGGTCAATCCGCCAACATGAATATGGATGTAGGAGGTCTTACTATTAACGCCTTTCAGGCATTCAATACGGGTTCCGCAACTACATCATTTTATGTTCCGTTTTATGTTGTAGTGCCGATTTCTGCTACATACGAGGTTGTAGTAACGCTAGCCGGAGGCACAACAGTGAGCGTGGGGTCAGCGTACACGTACTAACATGGCAAACGGCACCGTCCAACCCAGCACCTACGCGCTCGTCAAGCGCTGGGAGGGGCTGCAACTGACCTCCTATCAGGTCGGGGGGACGGGCGCCTATACCATCGGGTACGGTCGTGCATACGGCGTGCAGCCGGGGCAAGTCATCACACAGGCAACGGCCAACTCGTATTTGCAGACCGATATTCAGAACGCAGCGAACTGCGTGAACCAATCCGTCACGCGCAATCTGACGCAAGGGCAGTTCGACGCACTGGTGGATTTTGTCTACAACCTGGGGTGTGGGTATTTCAATGGCTCGTCGCTGCTGGAAGCGGTGAACAGCGGAGACGACGGCAAAGCCGCGTCGCTGTTTCCGGAATACTCGTGCTATAACGGCCAGCGCGTGGCGGGTCTTGTGAACCGGCGTCTCAACGAACAACAGCTTTACCAAGGATAATCATGGCGACCCCCGACGTTGGTCCGTTCTTCGCCCCCGGCTCGCTGCTGCCTTCCAATCCGGCGCCCGGCTATACCTGGTGGTTCGACCCCGCCACCAGCACGATGCGGGTGTGGAACGGATCCGCGTATGTCAGTGCGTCGGTGGATGCCGCGACCGGCTCCACGCAGCCGGTGCAGTTGGGGCAAATCTCCTCGCTGGCCGCCCCCATCAGTGGCAGTTCGTTTTACGCGCCACCCTCGGGTAGCCCCAACTACGCCCCCGCTTCGGGAAGTCCTGTGTATGTCGCGTCGAGCGCCCTTTCCGGCTCGACGGGCGCGATCTCGGTCGGATACTCGCAAGGAGGATCGGGTTCCGTGCTGCGCACGGTGACCTCCAAGCTGCAAGAGACCGTCTCCGTCAAGGATTTCGGCGCCAAGGGTGACGGCGTAACCAATGACTCGGCTGCCGTGGCGGCCGCGCACGCATACGCACAAAGTGTCGGATATTCCTTGCACTTCCCCCACGGGACATACATCCTGACAAGTGCTTTCACGCTCTACATCAACGAGACTTCGTGGATTGGCGACAACGCCACGCTGGACTTCACCGGCCTGACCGGCACCGGCTACGCGCTCACGCTCGACAGCACCTCGTCCTACGCCAATCAGGCCCAGCAGGTGCGCTATGCGCTGCAGGGGATCAAACTGCACGGCGGCACCAGTACGTCGCGCGGGACCGCATCTGGCATTTTCATCGGCAATTCAGCTGGCAATGCCTATGTCAGTTGCTTCTCGCTTGACACATTCGTTGTGGAAGGGTTCGCAACCAATATCAGTTTCGGCAGCAATGTCTGGAAACTGCGGATGTCCAATGGGATTGTTCGCTGGGGGGCCATGACGGTTCCTTCGGGGCTGTCCAACTTTGGCGAAAACATGGTGTGTGACAACATCTTCTTCGCGGATACGGACACCTTTACGCCGGTTCCCATCATCCAGTCGGGCGAATGGCATTTCAACAATTGCTCGCTGGACAACTATGAAATCGACATCTCCAACGGAGTAAACGTCTATTTCAACGGAAGCCATTTCGAGAAACCCGGTCTGGCAGGAGCCGTCGTCAACAGCTACCTGCGCTTGACGGGCGGTCAGAACACGACGGTGCGTGTAAGTGATTCATTGGTTGTGGGATATTATTCGTCCATTACCAAGGCTCCATTCTATATTGATGACACCATTACTTCGGGTGGCCTGTATTTCAACGGTACAGTTTTCCCGTACAGCGCCAACATCAACCTGAGTAACGAGACGCGCACGGACAAATTGCTGTTTGAAGACATGTTTGTCTGCGGAAAAGGGCGCGCAACCTTTACGGATTGTCGCACGACGTTCATAAGTTCAGCGTCGAACTACGCCGGTTGCTCGACTTCGTACAACGCCAACCTCGTGGACAATGGGAATATGGTTTCTGCCGTAGTTCCGTTCACGCAACAATTCGGGGCCACACAGACGGCACCCACAGTGACTGCGGACGTCAGTTCGCCCACTGGCTACGTCTGCACGATCCCCATGACCACCGTATCTACAACCTGCGGTTGGCGCACCAACAAAATCTCGGTTGTGCCCGGGCAGGCTGTGTCGTCTTTGATCGTTGGGTTGCTCGGAGGTCTTCTCTCGGGCGACTCGGCGGCGTTCAATATGATTTTTGAGGATTCGGCGGGAAATTCGATTGCGCCCACCCCGTTGCTCTATCAGGCAACCACGGCCAATGTAACGTCCTTCCAGACGCTTTATCCGAATTCGACGGTCGCGCCGCCCGGTGCTTCGGTCGTCTACATCCAGTTGCAGATCACGACGGGATCTTCCACGGGGACACGCAACTGGTACGTCGGCGCGGTGTCGATAACAGTTCTGTAACACAGTCATGGGGAGGCAAAATGGCTTCTGACGCCAAGACCCGCATCGCCGCGATGGGCGATGAGATCGAGAAACTCCCCCCGGAGTTCCGTCTGCTCGCGCGCTACATCGAGGCGTACAGCGAGTACCAGATGGAACAGGTGGCCGATATGAAACGCGCCTTTACTCTGGCGCAGGGGGCGGTGTCCGTCTTAAAATATCTGGCGATTGTGGGTGCCCCGCTGGCTGCGCTGTGGGGATTTTTTCACGGCAAGAATTCCTGAACGAGGCTTCTCATGGCAGTCATCTTCCCGGACATCGGCGCGGTCGCCAACGTCGTCGGCAGCGGTCAGGTCATCTCGGTGCTCTCCACCGCCGTGACGGGCACGAGCGACTGGTACGTGCTGCGCGCCAAGAACCGCGTGTTCTACGCCAACGCCGTGGCGACGGCCGGCACCGGCTCGGTCTCCATCACCATCCAGGGCACCTGCGACAACGGCCTGACCTGGGTCTCGGTGGGCACCATCAGCCTGACACCGACCACCACGGCGGTTGCAGACGCCTTCACCATCGACGCGCCGTGGCCCATGGTGCGTGCGGCGGTTACCGCCATCAGCGGCACCGGCACCTCGACCAACGTGTTCGTGGGGGTGTGACGTGGGCGTGGTGGTCAGTCATCGCTACACCGGCATCTACGCCGGGATGATCGGCGTGAGCGTCGTGACGGGCACCATCGGCACGGCGGCTACCAGCGGCTCAGTCGTGCTGCCCGCGCCGAACCTGAACCTCTCGATGTTCAATCTGGCGCTCTCCGACAACGCCACGCTGGGCACGGCCGGCATCACAACTATCACGTTCAGGCTCAACGGCGTGACCTTCTTCACGGAAGGGATCTACCTACCCTCGGCCCCCGGCTCGCAGGTCGGTTCTGGCTATATCCGCGTGCTGGGCGGTAACAACATCGCGGTTCCGACCGGCAATGCTCCGATGACGTGGACGCTCTCGACGGCGCTGACCGCCGGCTCGTTCACCTTCAATGCCTACTTCACCCCGTAAGGACCGGCCATGACGATCCAGTACAGCACGACCCATCGCACGAACAACATGCAGGACATCGTGACCCAAGCGGGCACGGGCTCCTACGTGCTGCTGTTCACCGGCTCGACGCCTGCCAACTGCGCGGCTGCGGCCACTGGCACGGAACTGGTCGCGTGCCCCTGCTCCAGCACCTTCGGCACGGTGTCCAGCGGCGTGCTGACGGCCAACGCCATCACCTCGACGGCTGCGGTCAATACAGGAACGGCCGGCTACTGGCGGCTGAACACCACCTCGTCCAGCGGCGGCGTCTGCGTGGCGCAGGGCACGGTCTACCAGACCACGACACTCACCACCAGTTCTACGACTGCCGCCGACGGCAACACGCTGACCTTCACAGCGACGACCGGCGTCGTCGTAGGGATGACGGTCTCGGGTACCGGGGTGCCGGCCAACACCACGGTCGTTGCGGTCTCGTCCACGACTGTCACCATGAGCAACACCAGCACGGCGGGCGTGGGCTCCGGGGTTACCATCACCTTCGGTGGCGACATCTCGATGAACAACACGAGCATCGCCGCGACGCAGACCGTTGACATCACTTCGCTGACGATCACTGCGAACGGGGCGTAACCGCGCCACGGGGGTAAACCGTGGCCGTTTCACGTATAACACCCTGGGCCGTCAACGGCCCTACTGCGAATTACGGTCTTACTTCGAGCCTGTCCGGCACAGCAACGCTCGTGCCTGCGGGTGCACTCATCGTCACGAGCGTTGAAGCGCAAACGACAACCCAGCCTTCCGTCAGCGACACGGCGGGGAACGCATACACCGTCGTTCTTGGCGAATCGTCGTCCACCCGAACTTCGGTGTGGATCGCGTATTGCCTTTCCGCGATAGCGAACTCTGCGAACGTCGTCACTTGGACGGCGGGAAGCTCAGTGCTCACTGGCGCTCAAGGCGCCACATACACGACGAGCAGCGGAACATGGGCGTTTGATACATCGGTCGCCGGGCTATCTGCCTATGCGACGCCTCTATCGCTGTCGATCACGACAACTGGTGCAGGCGTCGTCTACGGCGGCTTCGGTGAATACTACACCGGGGCAGATGTATGGTCGGTTACGGGGCTCACGGCCCAAGCCTCGCAGCCTGGATCTTCAACGGGCAATGGCAACATGGGTTGCCTACTCGCCGATGACATCACGACCGGCGCAGTCAGCGGTCTATCCATCAGTGTCAGCGACGCCAACGCAACCTATGGCGGATATATCGCTGGGGTCGTCGGGTCGTTCGTCGTTTCTTCGGGCGGAAATACTGCGTCGGGCGCCGTCACGGAACAAGTCGATGCAGTCAGCGCGTCCGCCTCGCCTCTGGATAGCGCAAGCGCCGCCGTCTCCGAAGGCCTCGATCACATCGCGGCCACAGCCGCTGCGATAGCCAGTGCGTCGGGCGCTGTCACGGAGCGCACCGATACTCCTTCGGCCTCGGCAAGCGTCACACTGCCCTCGGCAGCCGGCACCATCACGGAGCATGCCGACAGCATCACGGCAGCGGCTTCCTCGACCGTCAGTGCCAGCGCAGCCATCTCCGAGGGGCACGACGCCATCAGCGCGGCCGCCTCCCCCCTCCTCGCGGCTTCCGCCGCCCTCACTGAGGGGCATGACGCGGTTGTGGGGGTTGCCTCCCCCTTGGCTCAGGGCTCTGGGGCCATCCCCGAGGGGCTGGATGCCTTCGCCGCTCGCGCCACGCTGTCCACCGGCATTGCAGGTGAAGGTGATATTTTCGAGGGCCGCGACGCCATAGCTGCGTCGGCCTCGGCTATCGCCGGGGCGTCGGCTGCCATCCCCGAGGGGCATGACGCGGTTGCAAGCGCTGGCGCTGTCACACTGCCCACCGCGCAGGGGGCGGTTGCCGAGAGCCGGGATGGCGTGGCCGGCGCAGCGACTGTCACCTATCCGTCGGCCGCAGGGACGATCCGGGAGGGGCTGGACGCCGCAACCGGCGCGCTCAGTGTCACGCTGCCCTCGGCGGCCGGCGCTGCGCTGGAGGGGGTGGACACTGTTCTCTCGCACGCCAGTGTGTACGCCGGGGTGTTCGGTAGTGGCCGCATCACGGAGAGCGCCGATGGGGCGGTGGGAACGGCACTGAGCGGCGCGGGACCGGCTCTGCCCGGGGATCCGTATTACTACGCCGCGCTGCCCGTGCGAGCCTTTTACGCGCCCATCGCCGTGCGGTACTTCTATATGGGCGAGCCTGTGCGGTTGTTTTATACTGCACTGGCTACCCGGCCCTTCTACGCCGCGCTGCCTGTTCGCTGGTTCTATGCTCTGAGCAACCCCAACATGACCACTCGCCTCGACATCAAGGACCCGCGTGAGACGGTGGTTATCACGCTGGACGCCACCAACGATCTCGCAACCGGCGAGACGCTCACCTCCATCACCAATGTGAGCATCACGGTTGCGACCGGCGCGGATCCCGGCCCGGCACTGGCGCTCAGCCAGGTGCAGGTCAACACGAGCGCGATCACGCTCGGCGTGAACACGGTCGCCATCGGCAAGGGGGTGCAGGCGGTCTGCACCTCGGGGCTCAACGCGGTGACGTATCTCGTCGCCATCACGGTCGCCACCACCAACGCCGACAAGGTGCTGACCCTCAAGGCCTTCCTGCCCGTCAGTTCGTCGTGAGCACTTGTTACCTCTTGTTCAGCGCCGGCCGCTCAGCGGTCGATGCGCGCATCATGTACATGGACAAGGGGCCGTGGAGTCACGTCAGTCTGGTCATCTCGGAGAGTGCCGTGCTGGAGGCCACTCCCGCCGGGGGTGTGCACGTGGCAAGCCTCTGGGGGCGTATGGCGCAAGCCGACTCCTGCTGCCTGCGGCGCGTCGCCGTCTCCGCCAAGCCGCGCGTCCTTGCAAGGATCCTGGGGACGCCCTATGATTGGAACTGGTTAGACGGTCTGCCGAGAAGTCCCCATGCGTTTCATTGTGCTACGTTGGTGGCCGATGTGCTAGGGCTCAAGGGGCCGAGGTACCCCGAGATGGGGCTGCGCGAGTTGTGGAGTTTCACGCATGACGGATCTGGAAGCGGCGCTGCGATTCAACCCGAGTGTGCTGCCCGTATTGGGCGCGGAAGTGTTTCGGCAAGCGGGGTGTGACAAGCTGCCCTCGGCGCTGGCCGTGTGTCACTTCGACTGCGCCATGGAGATCGGCGTGCTGGACGCCACGCGCATGTTGCAAGAGGCCATGAAAGTGCCGGTGACCGGCGAGATGGACTCGCTCACCCAGACGCGCGCACTCACGACGCCCGAGAAGGATAACGTGGGGATGTACATTGCGCTGCGCGAGAAACGCTACTATGCGCAAGCGCGCGCGGTGCCGGCGCAAGCGGCTACTCTGAGCAAGCGGGTGGGGCGCCTTGCGGATCTGCGCGCCTACATCCGGCGCCACTACCCCCTGGTCGCCAAGGACTGGGGCAAGGAGAAGTACAGTGTTGAACCCTACTATGGCCCCCGGTGAGGCGTGCCTGGATCTGGTGAAGTTCAGCGAGGGGTGTAAGCTCACCTCGTACCAGGATAGCGTCGGGCGCTGGACAATCGGCTACGGCCACACCGAGGACGTACACGAGGGAATGACCTGGACGCAGGCGCAGTGCGACGCGGCGCTTCTGGGCGACCTGAGCACGGCGGCGAGTTCGGTCAATGCGCTGCTCAACGTGCCGGTGACGCAGGATCAGTTCGACGCTCTGTGCGACTTCACCTTCAACCTGGGCGAAGGCAACCTGGCGCGCTCCACGCTGCTGCGGCTGCTCAACGACGGCGAACCGCGCCTTGCGGCCGACCAGTTCCTGCGGTGGGTCTACGCGGGCGGTCGCATCCTGCCGGGGCTCGTCAAACGCCGCACCGCCGAGCGGGACTTGTTCCTCTACGGCACGCTCACAGCGCCGCGCCTGCAGTCCACGCAGATCGACAAACCGGAGTAAGCCCATGGGACGGCCCGCTCTGAAAGTAGATCCCCGACTCAAGGAGTGGGCCACGCCACGGCAGGCCGAGTATCTGGACGCGGTAGCGGCGCACGGGGGGGTTCGGCCAGCGGCGCGCGCACTCAAGGTGCAGATGTCGGCCATCTCGAATGCGTTGAAGTCAGTGCGCAAGAAGGCTGCGCTCCAAGGCTACTCTCCCGAGCATGACTGGGTGCACCCCGTGCCGGAGATGCACGTCGCCAAGGGCGTCTCCACCTACTATGACAAGGACGGCAAGCCCCGGGGGCAGTGGGTCAAGTCGCGGCTCGACGAGGAGCGCTGGCGCGAGGTGGTCGAGGCGGCGGTGCAGCAGTTGGCGCAGGAGGTCAAGGGGCTCGCTCCACTCATGGCGCCTCCGGCGCGCAGCATGGATGAGTTGCTGGCCGTCTACCCCATGGGAGATCCCCACATCGGGATGTACGCCTGGCAGAAGGAGACCGGCGAGGCCTTCGACCTGGAGATCGCACGCTCGCTCTCGCTCGGGGCCGTGGACCGGCTCGTGGCGTCGGCGCCGGCTGCGGCGACTGCGATCATCCTGCCGCTGGGGGATGTGTTCCACGCGGACGACCAGACCAACGCCACGCCGGCCAACAAGCACCAACTGGACGTGGATAGCCGCTTCGTGAAAGTGCTGGGCGTGGGGATCGAGATTTATCGGCACATCGTGTTGCGTGCGCTGGAGAAGCATCAGAGCGTCGTGGTGCGGTTCGTCGCAGGCAATCACGACCCTCACTCCGTGTGGTCGCTGGCTTTCACCATCGCGGCGTATTTCGCCAGCGAGCCGCGCGTGCAGGTTGATCTCGACCCGGCAGCGCATTGGTTCTACCGATTCGGCAGCGTCCTCATCGGCGCCACCCACGGCGACAAGTCCAAGCATTCTCAACTGCTCGGAGTCATGGCCGCCGACCGCCCTCGGGACTGGGGCGAGACCAAGCACCGCTTCTTCTACACGGGGCATGTCCACCACTCCACCGTCACGGAACTCCCGGGGCTTGTCTGCGAAGCCTTTCGCACGCTGGCCGCGAGGGACGCCTACGCGGCGGGGCATGGCTACCGCGCCGGGCGCGACATGGTGTGCATCGTGCACCACCGCGACCACGGGGAGATCGAGCGGCACCGCGTGGACATCGGGATGCTAGAAACACCTTGACACACCCGCAGCAGGTTATACACTATAAGCACCACAACTTTCCCGGAGAGCACCATGGCCGCGACCTCCTCCCAAGTCGTCCAGCAAGGCGACAGACTTCTCCTCCACGCCTTCGGTTACGGCGTCGTGACGCTTGTGCACAAGTCACCCAAGACCAACGAGTTCCTGGTGCACGTGGCGGCCGGCGACGAGGAGATGTATTTGTCCCCCGCCTACGCCCAGAAGTGTCTCATCACGGCCAAGCGCGAGGTGTAGAATGTTCGAGACTCTGATGTGGATGGGCGGCGTGTTCCTCACTGCGCTCGCTCTCATGTTCGCTGTATGGGGGCCTTACGTCTAAGGGAAAACCATGACTTCTCTGCAAACCAACATCCTCAAGCTCCTCGCCGGCTTCGGCGCGGCGGCTATCTGGTTGACGCTGGATCTGACCAAGACCTCCGACCCGGTGCTGCAAAGCTACCTCTCGTCGGTGTTCGCGCTGTTGCTGGGGCACCAACTGGGCGCCGGCTCCTTTCGTCTGGTCTCGCAACCCACTCCCCAACCCTCGGAGAAACCCGAATGAAGAAGTACCTGATCCCGGCCGCGCTGGCGGCGATGCTGCTGGCGGGGTGTGCGAACACGCCCGTGGTGCCCAACGCGACGCCGGCCCAAGCCGCAGCGCAGACAGCGGCGAATCTGCAGACGCACCAGTACCAACTGTGCCTGTTCTACCACGGCGCCCATGCGACGATTGCGCAGAAACTGCAGACGCTGCCGCAAGCCAGCGCCAACACGCTGTACGGCGCGACGCAGCAAGCGACGAAGCTGTGCAGCACGGTTCTGACCAACGACACGCAGGCCGCGACGCAACTCACCCAAGCCTTCACGACGATTGCCGTGATGGCCGGTATTCAACAACTGGCGCAGTGAGGAGTCCCATGAGCGCAACCGCCCCCAACCAAGAGAACCTCGGCCAAGCCGTCGCCCAGACGGCGCTCAGCACCGCCGAAGCCATGATGCCCATGCTGCTGGCAGCCATCTCGGCCGGCCAAGCCGCTGCGGCGCCGCAAGCCACCCTGATCGCCATGGCCGCGCAGGTCATCCCTCCGCTCATCCAGTCCTTCGGGGCGACGAGCGCGCAGGTGCAGCAACTCATGAACGCGCTGGTGCCCGAGATCAAGGCGGACCAGATGCAGTACGACGCCATCGCCAAGGCGCGCGGGCTGGTGGGTGAAGCGCCTGCTGGCGCCCCTGTCGCTGAGCCCGTGCCTGCGGCCCCTGCAACTCCTGCGCCCCCCAGCGTGGTGTGATGCTGCCTGCCTCCTTCGAGGACCACACAGCCCTGTTCTACGCGGGGCTGTGTTCGCGCGTCTACAGCGACCCTCCGCAGTATGGACATGCGGACGGCAGCGCGCGGGCTCGGGTGTACGGCAGTGCCGTGGTGTTCCGGGGCACCGACAACCCGGCGTCTCTCCTGACCGATGGCGACATCCTCACCGCTGAGACGCCCTTGGGCACGCTGCACCAGGGGTTCTGGGAAGCGTGGCTCACGGTGGAGGCGCAACTGCTGGCGCTGCGCCCTCCCATCATCTCGGGGCATTCGCTCGGCGGCGCGCTGGCGGTCATCTACGCCGGCATGCTGTGCCTGCAAGGCACTCCCCCTTCGGCGGTGTACTGCTTCGAGCCCCCTCGGCTGTGCATGGACGGCAAGCTGCGCGAGGTTCTGGACAAGACCGGCGTCATGGTCTGGGCGTCGTGCAACGCCATCGACCCGATCCCGTGGGTACCGCCGCTCATGTCGTTCCCGGCCGAGTACGCGCACATCGGAGCGCTTGACATCGCGCATCTGGACCCTTTGTGGTATCACGAAATTGCCGATGTCCGAAAGGCCCTGACGCCATGAAACTGCAAGCGTTGCTGCTCGTGGGGTTTCTCGGTGCAGTCGCGCCTCGGGCCGTCGCTGCGCCCTCTCCGGCGGTGCAGGCTCTGTGCCACCAATACGCCCAGCAAGCGCAGGCGCTCGCTCACAACACGATGGGGCCGGCGCGTGTCAAGAAAGCACTCAAGGCCAACAACCTGGCGACCGAAATCTGCAACGACCCGGCCATCACCGATGCGTCGCGCCAGATGGTCATGCGCCTGCTCGTCCAGCAGTTGAAGGATCTGCAGGCGACGCACTGGGTCGGGGCGAAGCCACAGCTTTAACGCGTCGGGCACCCCGCCGCCAGGAACTCGGCGAAGGAGCCGTGGAAGTAGCGCCCGTGCGCATGGGCGTGCTTGTAGGCGATGTACTCCGGGTCGTGCGCGGTCGTGCAGCCCCGGCGATCTGCCTCGTGGTAGTCGCATAGATAGGCCCACGACATCCCCGCCTCGCGGATCTTGCCGAACATCGTGGACTCCAGATGCCCGTAGTAGTTGGTCGGCTCATGCAGGCCGCCCGTACGTCGCAGGAACGAGACGCGGGCTGCCGAGACGTTGCCCATGCAGGCCTGGTGCGTGATCCAGTAGCGCAGGTCGCCCGCAACGCGTTCGGTGAAGCCGCGCGACTGCAACTCGCCGCGTGAGATGGGGTTCATGAGGGTCGCCATGGCAAGCGTCGCATCACGCTCCAGCGCGCTTCGCAGCGCCACATCCCAGCCGGGCGTCGCCACGACGCTATCGGGGTCGAAGCCGATGATGAGGTCTGCGTCCGTCATGCCGTCGAAGTGGTTCTCGAAGGCGTAGTTGAACCCCTTGTGCAGCCCCCGGTCAAAGCCGGAGTCCACGAGCTTGAGCCCGTACTGCTCGGCGATCTCGGCAAGCGCCGGCTCTCCGTCGCGCTGCAAGGGGTAGTGCTGGTCGAGCAGGATATGCTGCACCGGCTTGACGGACGCCGTGGTGTAGTAGTTCTTCATCCCCTCGGCGATCATGCGGCGGGGAGCGAAACCGAGGGTGATGGCGAAGATGTTCACGGGCGACACTCCATGAAAGCGCGGATTATTTCGGTTGCTTGCGGCGCGACGATGGCGTTGCCGTAGGCGCGCAGGCGTCCCACTCGGCTGGCAGCCCCATGAGCCAGCGGGAATGTGCCGGGTTCAACTGGCCGCCACTTTCCATCCCGGCATCCGAGCCAGTCAGCATCTCGCCAGTAGCCGTTCGTCGGGCTGGGCCGACCAACTGAGCCGCAAGGGCTGTCGTCATTCCCGCTCCATTGCCGTTGTTGTGGCGTTCCTTGCACCGTGCTCGTCGTTGCATTTCGAGTTCTAGGTTTTCCCCAAATGTCGCTGAACTCGGCGTCGGCCACCCAGTATGTTCGTTGGCGGATGTGCGGGGCGCCGTAGCCCGCAGCGCAGGTATCCGATGCCCCTGCGGCGTAACCCGCTCCTTCCAGGTCAGAGCGTACAAGGTCGAGCCAAGCGAGGCCGTCCTGGCTTGCAACCTGCTCGCCCATGACGACTGGAGGGCGGCACTGCTCGATGAGATGGAAGAACGCGGGCCATAGGTGCCGCTCATCAGCAAACCCTGCTCCTTTGCCTGCCGCGCTGAAAGGTTGACAAGGGCAGCTTCCGGTCCAGATTTCGCGGCTGTCGCTCCATCCTGCGCTTCGCAAGGCGAGACTCCAGATCCCGATGCCGGCGAAGAAGTGGCACTGGGTGTACCCCATGATTTCGGAAGGCTTGACATCTTCGATGCTCCGTTCGTCCACATCCCCGAAGGCGATCAGTTCGGCAGAAATGAGGTTGCGCAGCCACGCTGCAGCGTAGGGATCATGCTCGTTGTAGTAGGCGCTCATGCCGCCTCCTTCGCCGCCTCGGCGTCGCGCGGCAGCCAGGCGCGCAGGATCTGCTTGAAGAAGTCCTCGCGGTCGAAGCGCCGCTCCCACGAATAGTTGTACAGCGCCCAGGCGTCCGACATGCGCGCCTGCTCATCGTCTTTGTAGCGCCGGATGGCATCCAGCCAGTCGCGCCACGCGCGCTTGCCCCCTGCGATCAGCGGGTTGGGGCTGTCGGCGTAGGGGAGCACTCTGGAGGCGATGCAGGGCAAGCCGATGGCGCCGGCTTCCAGCAGTTTCAAGTCGCTCTTGGCGCGGTTGAACGGATGGTCCTCCAACGGTGCAAGTGCCACGTGGAAGTTCTGCTGCCCGCAGTAGCTCAGGAACGATTTGACATGCTGCGGCTCGATGATGGTCACCAGATCCTCCATGCCGCGCAGCGCCACGGGCGGCTTCATCGACTCGCTGACCACCTTGCCCTGCGGATCGACCACCTGCTCCTTCACACCGAAGAAGAACCACTCCACCTCGCCTTGCGTCTCGCGTACGGCGGGCAGGATCTCGGCCACGTCACCCCGGTGGTTGGCGCCGCCCATGTACACCACGCGCAATTTTTCCCCCGCAGCGCGCTCGCGGGGCGCGACGAACTCGGTGGCCCGGATGGCGTTGGGCAGCACGCGCACGTCGGCGGCCTTGCAGAACTTGCGCACCTCGCCCGCGAGGTAGGCGTTGGTGGTCACCACATGGTCGGCCGCTTCCAGGTTGGCCTTGAGAGCCTTGCGCTGCGGCCCCGTCATGCGGAAGTGGCTTTGCCCCGGGGGGTTCCACAGCAAGTCGTCCACGTCCATGACGATCTTGAAGCCGGCGTCCGCGTAGGCGCGCACCCACTCCACCTGATGCGGCTCGATCTGGCGCTGTGTCACCATGAGCGCGCAGTGCATGCGGTGCATCACATCGCGGCCCTTGACTACCTCGGGGCTTTGGGGCAGGTGGCTGGAGGTCACCGTGCGCATGCCGATCTGGGGGAGCGTCGCCGAGGGCATCTCCAGCCGGTAGTGGCCGCAAGCCTCCGTGTCGGCGGGCAGGATCCAGACGTAGGGTTGCGCGCTGGAGCGCAGAATCGATGAAGGCATCATGGCATATTCCCCTGTGAAATTCGTTGTTGCGCAATGAGAAAATAATTCGGATCACGCTCAATACCTATAAATCGAAAACCCTCTGCGAGCGCAGCTAATCCCGTGCTGCCGCTCCCCATAAACGGGTCCATTACAACGCCTCCGGGTGGCGTGACGAGCCGACAGAGATACCGCATCAAGTTGATGGGTTTCACTGTAGGATGGGTGTTATCCTCGCCGCGTTCCCGTTTGCTGGCCTTAGCGCAGTAAAAAAATCGCGCAGCGGACCCACTATCATCGCGCGGTGCAACGCCTTCTTTTCCATCATTGACAGCGCCGTAAACGGCGCCCTGCTTTCGTTTTCCAGTGGCGCCTTGTTGCCCTTGTGCGGAGGGAAAGGCGGCCAGCACCTCGTCGCTGCCGTCGTGGATCAGGTTCGCGGGCCAGCGACCAGTCGGCTGCGCATACTCACGCCCCGTTGTTTTTCCGGGTTGATTCATCCCCGAACCTCCGTGCAACGACTGAGACTCCGTGCGTCCTCCTTTCGCGGCATACGCGCCACCATTGAGATTTTCGTAGGTCGGCACTCTGCATCCGTCGATGTTCAGCGCTCCGACGCCGTATTGCTGCACGTTCTCGGCCACGGTTTCGGCGAAGGGTTTGCGCGCGACAGTGATCGGCTCCAGCGCGGGCTTAAGCGCGGTGCCCCAGCCTTGCCATTGTTTGGCAGCGTCGGTAGCAGGAGCAGTAATAGCGCATTCTGCTTGAGGGTTGCGCAGCGAACCGTCAATATTGCCTTCCATTGCTACGCCGCCGGGACTGGAACACTGATTAAGCGAGTAGCCGGGAAGTCCGATTTTTGAGCCAATTACCTTGCGCTCAGCGCCCGCCGCCTTGTCGATCGCCTTCGACACGTCCAGCGACTTCGGGAAACCCGAACCGTAGACCCAAGCGATCATGTCTCGGATCTCGAACCCGGCGTCCTCGATGCGCACGGCCATACGGTGCTGCGTGCGCGTTCCGGCGAACGCAAGCAAATGACCCCCCGGCTTCAGCACGCGCAGGCACTCGGCCCAAATTTCCTGAGACGGCACATCGTAATCCCACTTGCGCCCCATGAACGAAAGTCCATATGGGGGGTCGGTCACGACGGAATCGAATTTATCGGAGGGGAGGCGCCGCAGCACCTCCAAGCAGTCCCCCTGGCGCAAAACGAACTTTGACATGGTGTACAATTCCTTAGACGTTATCGTTTTAGGAGAGCCCCATGGGCCGAGTCAGCCCCCGAGTACCGATCCCCCCCGAGACATACGACGCGCTGGCGCTGTATTCCATCCGCTGGGTGCACCGGCAGTTGCTCAAGCGTGACCTGCTGCCGCAGGAATACACGGAGTTCCTGTTCCGCAAAATCTGGCGCATGAAGCGCGGGACACCCAAGGAGATCACCGCGCTGCGCTCCCTGGCTGAGGCGCTGGCGTCTGAGATTGCAAGAGGCGAAAACCCTCTCGCCCGATCTTGAGCCGCACGCACTTGACCGCTGCGCCGCCCATCGCAAACCCCTCCCCCAGCACCTTGCGCACGTTGGCCGGCTCGTATTGAAGGCGCTCCCACTCGGACCAGATTTCGGGTAGCGGCGCGGCCTTGCGCTCCTCCAGCCAGCGGCGCAGCCGCTCCTCGGAGATGTAGAGCACGCCGCTGTAGGACTCGAAGCGGCTCGTGAGCGCCGTGATCCCCGTGGGCAGCGGCAGGATCGTCGTGTCCTTGGTCTCCTTGGGCACCACCACGCGCTCGCGGATCGTCGCATCCAGGAACGACCCCAGCACCAGCACGCTCTGCGAGGAGATGCTTTCCTGCGCGCGACGGCGCTTGGCGATCTGCGTGCCGAAGAAGATCCACAACGCCTTGGCGTCGAACGACGCCCACTGCATCATGGACAGGGCGGTGGCGGCCGTCGTGATGAGCACTCCAAACATCTCCCAGTACCGCTCGGGCGTCTGCACCCCCCATGCCGCGCCGCTCTTGGCGAGCAGCCCCTGGTAGACCGCAAGCACCCGGGCGCGGTTCTTGACCACCCACTCCGCGAAGGCTACTCCGGCCACGCCGAAATGCGCGGCCATGACTCCGGTGTGCAGATAGTCCAGTTGACCCTTTTCGGCGTACTCGGGCATCTGCATCTCCCACAGCCGCATGCTCTCGGCCCGGAAGTCGCTCTTGGCCGCCGACAGGCGTGAGAGCAGCGAGGCGTTGGAGGAGGTGAGTACCAGCGTGTTCCAGGTTTTCTCTGGCCGCAGCATGGCGTCGGGAGTCAGGCGGGCACGCTCGCGCCCCTGGGAGACCTGGTAGAGGAAGTCGCTGATCTCCTCGCTCTTGATGTTGGTCATCTCATCCACGCACAGCGGCACCGAGTTGTAAAAGCCCAGCCGGTGCATGATGGTCATGAGCGTGTCGTGCTTCTGGGCCATCAGCAGGTCGGGAGCGCCGTACACACTAGCGACGGCCTTTTGCACCGTGGACTTGCCGATGCCCGTGCGCCCCACCATGTTGACCGTCATGCCGCCGAAGCCGGTGAGTGCGACGAGAGGCGCCGCGAAGGCCGTGAGGAAGGCCACCTGCCACTCCAGCGGTGCGTGCTCATAGTGCCGCACGATGTCGTTCCACTCGGAGAGGGAGCCGCGCTGCATGAAGCCGCGCGAGAGCGAGGCGTTGGCGGTCACCACCTGGCGAGGCGGCGCGTCGGGGCTCAGGAAGGTCTTGCCGAGCGTGAAGGCCTCGTCCGACCCCCAGCCCATGCGGGTGATGAGGGGCGCGGCGCGCTGCTGCTCCTGGAGCTTCTTGACCGACTCGGTGATGAAGGCGGTCGCCGTGTCGATGTACATGCGGTCGAGCAGCACGCCGCGCGCGGCCAACTCCTCGGCGATGCCAGTGCGGCTGTAAAGGCTGGACAGGGGTATGAGCACGTCCTGCCAGCCGTCTTGCGGCAGGTGCGTCTTGAGCATGACGTACTCTTGCGCGTCGTCCTTCAAGCGCTGCATGACCTGCAGCGGGTACGGGTAGATGATCTCGTCCACGTGGGTGGAGGGGTTTCGCACACCAACGCGCCCCTGGGTGTCGGTGAAGAAGGGCGCGGGGATGATGGAGGTGGAGGGAGCGCCGGGGAGTGCCGGAGCGACAGGGGCCTTTTCCACCTCCACGCCGAGCGCAAGCGGCGTGACGATCTTCTTGTGAAAGGGGCAGCGCAGGCACATCTCGCCTTGGCCGGCCACTGCCTGCATGCGCTCGCAGGTCGTGGGACCGATGCCCTTTTCTTCCAACTGATGAATCTTGGCGTCCACCTGCGCCGCGTCGTACCGGGGGTCTCCGGCGCTCCACTCGTGGATGATGCCGGGCGACTCGTTGGTGAAGCGGAGCAACTGGATCGCGGCGTACCAGAACGGCTCGGAGACGGCGCCCTTCTTGACGGCAAAATCGGCCAACTGCTGACACTTGCCCGCAATGGCATGAGCCGAGGGGCGGTAGCCCGCGTAGACCTGCGCAGACATGCTCTCGTTGACCGACTTGACCAGAGCCGGCGTGCGCGTCTTGTCGGCGGGGATGAACTTCTCCAGCGCGCGGCTGAACATCATGAAGTCCACGAGGCCGCCTTCGCGCAGCATACGCACGGGCTTGGGGTTGGCCGGATCCTTCACATGCCACGCACCGGGCACACGCAGGATGGAAGCGCTATCGACCGTGCGCTCGTGCCCCGGGGTGAAACCTGCCTTCTCGCACGCAGCGCGCAGCCTCTCCGCGACCGGCTTCCACATCGTGGGCAGCACGGGCGACTCCAGCGGCCAGTACACGTGCGCCCCCACCCCCGACTGCACGACCCAGGGGGGCGGCAGGCCCGCGGCGTGGATGAAGTCTTTCAGTGCTTCGAGCGCTGCGGCCAGCGTGGGGTAAGGCTTGGAGGGACCGGCGTCCACATCGAGCCAGAACGCCTTGAGCGAGGTGACGTTGGCTTGGCGGCGCTCGGGCGTGCCGAACGTGCCCAGACCGAAGAACACGTTGGTCTGCTGCCGGCGCAGTTCCTCGAAGGTCGCCTTGAGGTCGTGACGGTCTGACCAGTAATGGCGCACCTGGCCGCTAGGGGAGATGGACACCAGGCAGTGCAGTCCATCGGGCGGCCATACGGCATCCAGGAGGTGCATGGGGAGGGCTGAACGAAGGGCGCGGGGGGCACGGGGGAACCTATCTTAGCGCGCAGCATGGCGCATGGGAGGTCTTGACAAGACGTACCGATTGCGCGGGGGTGCCCCGCCCTCCAGAACCCAGCCCGAGCCCTGACGGAGGTTGCGCACGGCCTTGAGCCACGCACGCTGGTTGGCGCGGGAATGCGGGAAAAGGCGCCGGGCGTCGTGACGTAGTGCGATGAGGGTTTTCATGCTGCTCTCCTGATTATGGTCAAAGATAACCCGGGCGGGGGTTATTCCGCCCGGTCCCGCACATACTCTCACGCCTGACGCCAGATGCGCACACCCTCCTTGCCACTCTCGACGACGGTGCGTACGGTGAAGTGCCGGCCCAGGCGCTTGCCGTGCTGGTTGGCAAGCACGCTCATCGTCTTGCTCTTGGCCTTCTTGACGAAAAAACTCTGGCCCGGCTCCAGCAGCGCGAAGGGATAGGCCGACTTGCGCCCGGGGCCGCGAGAGCGCGGAGGAATGGGAATGCCCGACTCGATCTTGAACATGGTTACTCTCCTTGCAAAATAGCCGCGACCGCAGGTGCGGAGGTGCGGCGGGTGACGGGCAGGCGACCCGCGCGCGTGGCGCTCATCACCTGGCCCAGAAAGGTCCGGACAGCCCCTTGGTACTTCTCCCCGACGGGGCTGCCGCCCGTGAGCCACAGCGTCAATGTCAACCGGGTCACCCCGATGCAATGGGCTGCGGCCACACGGGACATGCCACTTGCTTCGACTGCCGTGGCGAGCCGCGCTTCGAGCGGCCCCATGGCTTAGAAGCCTTCCAGGATGGAAGCCACTTCGGCGTCCAGCGCATCGCCACCTTCATCGACCGGCGGCTCGACGGGGGTTGCCACGGGAGCAGCCACCTCCACGGCTTGCGCCTTCGGCTTGGCCGCGCGGCCGCGCGCCAGAGGGCTGACGGAGGCAGCGGGTGCCGTGGGTACGGTTTGGACCGGAGCAGGCTGGGCAGCAACCTTGGGGGCCGCGACGGCGGGAGCAGTCGTCTGGACGGGGGTGACATCGGTGACGCCTTCGGGGGGCTCAGCCGAGCCGTCCGTGCCCTCGGTGTCGATGGTGCCGCCACGGAACTGCGTCACGTCGTCCTCGTGCATGCGCTCGTTCACGCGGCCGTAGGAGGCCTCGTCTAGCCAGCCGACGAACTTGAACTCCAGCTTGGGGTACTCGGCCGTCGTGTCGAAGCCGATGCGGGTGATGACGCCCGTGACCGGCACGTTGTGGCGATTGAGTTCGCCCAGGTACGCGTTCCACGCCGCGAGCGTCATCACGGGCATGTTCAGCATGTAGAAGTCGCCGTCGATGGCGTCGGGGGCGAGCACCAGCACGCGCTTGTTGTCGCTGCAGGCCTTGACCTTCTTGCCGCTGGCGTTGATCTTGGAGCCGAAAGCGTTCTTGGGGCAGGTCGCGCACGCCGTGCTTTGCGGCGCCGTGGCGAAGGAACTGGGGGCCTTGCCGTCCGCACTCCAGCAAGCCGGCGCCTCGGCGTCCTGGCCGGGCACGTAGGGCTTGTCGTAGTAGGTCTTGTACACGCCCGTGTTGGCTGCGACCACCACCACGTCGAGGTGCGGCTGGTGGATCACCTCCTCGTCGTCCTTGCCGCGCACGATGCGCCACTTGGACTGCTTGATGGACAGCTTGGGGAACTTCGGCCCCATACCGATGGGCGCACCGAAGTCGGTGTTGGGGCCACCGGCTGCCACAACAGCGGTGGAACGGAGGTAAGCGGGCACTTGGCCGCCGAGTGCTACGAGTTCAGACATGGTGACTCCTTGGGGGTGAAAAATCAGTGGCCTAGGGCCATCGCAATAAAACCGACGATCATGGCCACGCCGGCAAGGCTCGTACGCCAACCTTGCGAAAGATTGGGGGCGACAAAGACTGCCGCTTCCACAAACAGCATGGTTGAAGAAAAGTGATTCATGGTTTGCTCCTCAACTCGCAGTCGGTTTGCGCACCGACATGTTGTCGATCTCGACGTACTTGAGACCGGGGGGGACACGGTGGTCCGGGTCGGCGTCCATGATCTGCTTGACTACCTGCTTGTTCGCGGTGACGGTCAGCATGGCCCACGCGTTGTTGGTGGTGGCGTAGTGGATCGCAGCTTCGCGGTCCTGGATGGTCGCCGAGACGGTCTTGGTCTTGAAGCATACACCGTAGGAGGTGTTGAAGCCGTTGACGCCCTGCTTGTCGGCTTCACGCAACAGCCACGCCTCGATCTTCTCCAGTTTCTCCCGGCGCGCGGCCAAGTCCTTGTCGTACTCAGCCTTCTTCGCACGCATCTCGTCGCGCGCAGCGACGTACGTGCGCACCACATCTTCGACTTTCATGCTCACTCCTAGATGAAATCCGGCATCTGCGTGCCGGGGTTGCTCTGGCGCCACTGCTCGTACAGCCGGCCATACTCGATCTCCGCGTTGATGCTCTCCACCTTGGCCCGCACGAGCAGCGGGCTGTTCGTCATACGCGCCAAGGCCAGCGCCGTCTGCGTGGCGATCATACGCTTGTGGGCGGCGGCGAGTTGGGTGTTGATGGTGGTCATGGCGCCACCTCTCGCAAAGTCCACATCGGGCAGTTTTCTCCGTCCTCCGGGTCTACTCTCGTGCGGGCAGGGGGCCAACGAAAATCGTAGGCTTCTGTAATACTTGAAGGAAGGTAAAGATCCTTGATATTGGGAATGGGCGCTATGCACAAATAACGTTCGCCTTTACGCGGGCGAATCTGGCCCTTGGCATTCGGAACCACTCGCATGTATGCGCAATTTCGGCAGCGGGGTATTTGCTTGCGGGTCATGGCTTGGGCTCCTGCAATTAAATAAATGGCGGAGGATCTTGGGAAAGATCCTGCGGCTCCGCATCGCGCGTCACTTCCGGCGCGGGGTGGGTGTAGAGCGGGATATACTCGTCGCCATCTTGATCAGCTATCTTCAAAGACACTTCGCTTGGCGCTTCCGAATAACAGGCTCGAACAAATCCGTCTCGCTTGCGCCGAAGCATCCACGCCACCGGCTCCGCACGCTCCATCTGGTCGGCCAGGGCGAGCAGGAAGGCGGCGTCGGCGCGCAATGCAGTTCCGTCTGTGTCCCGCCCCCAAGTGGCATAACTGCTATCCGCATCTTTCGCAATCTGCGTCAAAAACTCCGCAGCGCGGCGCAACAGGTCGGTCGTGGTGGTCATGGTGTCTCTCCTTCTTCGTGATTATACACTATGTCGCGGGGGTGTCAAGCAACTTCTTCAAACATCTTGAGCAGGACGCCTTGCATGCTGCGCCGCTCCTTGAGCCGGGCGTACATCTCCTGCTCGATGGCCGAGGACTCCAGATGCACGATGGTCGTGTGCTTCTCTTGACCCTTGCGGTAGATCCGGGCAACAGCCTGCTCATACACGTCGTTGCTCCACATCGGCGCGTACCACACCATCGTCGCGGCAGCGGTCAGCGTGAGGCCGTGGCTCATCGTGGCGGGGTGGGCGATGAGTAGTTGCGTCTCGCCGAA
>JAEHJW020005308.1_pt1 | contig 68186 bp, 96 predicted proteins | sample 9271431 | NCBI WGS metagenome assembly JAEHJW02 | reverse complement strand
ATCAAGGGGCGAATGCGATTAGTGGGGGCATACCTGTCCTTATCGCCAGCGGCTTTACGGGCGCAATCGGCAACGAGTCCTATCACTGTGACGGCGCCATATCCAATCTGCTGCTTTACGATCGAACCCTTTCCAAATCCGATGCGGTCGAGCTATATCGAAATCCGCAGCACGTCTTCCGCAAGCAGCGCAGGCTGTTCTTCGGTTCGGGCGGCGCGTCTTCTTTCCCGCTAGGATTGGTAAAGATTCTAGGGACTTCGGTTCAAAGCGCCAACTCTTTGTATCAACTTCTAGCGCTTCTTTCACACGCTAACGGTTATAGCTCCGAGTCCGCCTCCCTGCATCAACAAGTCTCCCTTCTTTCTACTGCTCTAGGGAACGGGACCTTAGAGGGATCTTTGTCGCAACTGACCGAGATGGTTGCTGCGATGGATGGTAATTCGCTGCTGCGCGGATCCGCCATATCCCAACTTGCCGCTCTGTCTTCCACTATGAGGGGTGTAGGGGTAGAAACCTCGGCGCTTTACCAGCTACTCTCCCTCGCGTCAAAAGAAACCGGAAACTCCGTAACCGTAGCCTCCCTGCTTCAAGACGCCTTCCTCGCGTCTTCTGCTGTTGGCTCTAGCAACGCGCAAGGAGCCCTAGCACAGACACTCGCGCTAGTATCGAAGCTAGCGGGAAGCTCCACCCTAGAAGCCTCTACGCTGGTGTTTGGGTTCTTCCTATACTCGGCGCTACGCGGAAGCTCCACCTTTACCGTCAACTCCCTACACCAAGCCCTCTCCCTTCTATCGGAGCAGGAAGGGTCTAGCTCGGTAGCGGCTACCCTCCAACAATTTTTCTTCCTCCACTCCAACGCCACCGGGGAAGCACTGCTTAGCGCTAGCGCTAAGTTTGTTCTGGGAATGTTGTCTTCGGCTGAGGGAACCTCCCTTCTCCTAACCTCCCTTCACCAGAACGCCCCGCTCAACAGCGGTGTCGTGGCAAGTACGCTTCTAGCCTCTGCCATTACCCAACACGCCTACATCCAATCTTCCCTCACCGGGAAGTCCATAGAATCAGCTTCATTGGTGAATCTGTTGCTCGTGGCGGCGCGCGCCGAGGGCATCAGCGTCGAGCAGGCGACTCGCCTAGACCAATTGGCAAAGATGGTGTCGGGGCTGGACGGGGCTTCCGCCCTTTCTGCCCAGATGGGCTTCGGGGTAATACTTGAAATTCTCAGTGCTATCAACGGGGGAAGCAAGCTCCTAGCCACGAAGCTGGATCTAAGCTTGTTGATGAGCGGGAAGACGGTAGGGTATACCACAGTCTCGGGCGCGCTCGCGCAGGCGCTGAAGATGGCGTCAGAGTCCGAGAATCCCTCCACTCTCCAAGCCGCTCTCCAATCCTTACTGCTCCTAGAAGCCCAAAGCACGGGCTACTCCGAAGTAGAAGTAACGGTAGAACTTTTAACTACCCTCCTACATAACTTCCCGACTTATTATGTGGTTTCACTACCTAATAATGAAGTTTGGCTCGTAACTGCCGACCCATATGAAGATCGCGTGGTAAGCGCCCCTTCTAATGCCCCTAACGTGGTAACTTTCCTCCGATGAGTACCGTCCCGTCCTTCCGCCCCAAATACCCTACACAAAATGTGACCTTGGTGTTTAACTTTGGTCCGGGGCTTCCTACGGGCGTCCTTCTCACCGGAGTTACCCTAGAGGAAATCACCCCCCTGAATGGACGTGATTTGAACGCCGCCACGATGGTAGTAAGCGGTCCCACAATAGGGAGCACTGATTTACAGCTAGCCAACGGGACCATATTGCCTGCTGGGACGTATGCAACTCTGGTGGTAAGTGGTGGAGTGGACGGCATTCGATACTACATCGCTATCCAAGGACAAACAGCTATTCTCAACCTAGAACCTGTTTGTGCCGGGATTTTGCCGGTGGGAAGACTGTAACCAAAACGAAAAGTATCACGTTTCTAACTATTTGGACGAATGCGTAAGTGTACACGCTAGATCCTTAATGGAGTAATCCTAATGAGTGCAAATCCTCAAAAGTCTTTCACCGATTCTCTGCTTCGCGTCCTGACCGAAGAAGCTGACGACGAAGTGGAAACTAAGATCCCCGCCAAGGGCGCAGGATCGGAAAACGACGATGAGGCTCGTGACGAAGCTGATGCCAAGCGGGCTAGCGATGAAGTGCGCGACCGTCAATCGGGTAAGAACAAGTTTGGAAACACCTCGGGTGAAAAAGACGAGGACGACGAACAACAAGAAGTCGAAGAAGAAGTTGAAAACGACCTCAACGACGACGATGGAGCTACCGGCGAAGACGGTATGCCTGTCGATGATGTAAACAATCTCCAAGTTCGCAAGGAAGAAAAGGGCGATGGAGATGATGATGATGATGATGATGACGAAGATGAAGATGACGACGAGGACGGTCCTCCGAAGGACGACCTAGACGAAGGCATCAAGCTTCATGAAGGATACGGGGACGAGGAATTGAAGGGTATGAGTGACCCCGAGATTATGCGTGCAGCTTACCAAGAGGGAGTCGAGGACTCCATTGTTAAAGACGGAGAAGGCGGATTGGCTAATCGAGAAGAAATGGAAAAGATCCTGCGTGGTATTACCACCGAGGATGTAGACCTGGATCTGGACGACGAAGAAGGCGAACTCGATGACGACGAGGACGCAGACGGCGCTACTCCGGATGATGGTGAAGACGGCGACAAGAACAACGCCGTGCGCGAAGGTAAGAAGCGTGTCCGTAAGGAAGAACGCAACAACATGACTCGCGACGACGATGATGATGATGATGACGACGATGACGACGATGATGATGGAGTGAACGAGGAAGCCATCCCGGACAACCGTGGTAAGGGCGAAACTCCGGAACAACAAAACCGTCGCATCCGCGCCAACGGCACTTACGACGAAACCGACAACCAGCACGACGACGAAGACGGTAACAAGACCAAGTTCAACGACATTGCCAAGGAAACCCTTGGTCAAGGTGCCGAAGAAGACGCGGGCGCTGCGGAAGAAAACGACCGCATCAAGCGCAACTACCGTAACAACGAACGCCCCGCTGGGGATCGTCCTCCGGGCTACGATGTTCATGTGAATGAAGATCACCTGAAGGCGCTGTTCGGTAACGAAACGCTGACTGAAGATTTCAAGTCACGCGCTGCTACGATTTTCGAAGCCGCCGTGAAGGAAAACGTGAAGGTTCTTTCGGGACAACTGAAGGAACACTACACGAAGGTTTTCTCGCGCAAGTTGCGTGAGGAAGTAAATGGGCTAGTGGATAAGCTTGATGGATACCTCGGTGTTGTAGCTGAGGCTTGGATGAAACAAAATGAAATTGCCCTGGAAAGTGGTATGCGTGCGCAAGTCACCGAAAGCTTTGTGCGCGGTTTGAAGGCGGTGTTTGAACAACATCACATCGAACTGCCGGAAGAAAAGGTAGACGTAGTTCGCTCGTTGAAGGCCAAGACCCGTAAGGCTGTCGCCAAGCTCAACGAAACCACGGATCAACTGGTCGCTGCGCGCCGGACCATTGCGGATCTAACCCGCAAGGAAATCGTTCGCGAAGCCTCGGAAGGTCTAACCCAATCGCAAGCTGAAAAGCTGGCATCGTTGGTTGAAGGTGTAGAGTTCACCGATGCCAAGACTTTCACCTCGAAGGTCAAGGTACTCAAGGAAAGCTACTTCTCCAAGCACACCACTCGCCGTGGTTCGGCTCCGGTAGATCCGGTGAAGGGCTCGGGTGACGGTGGGGTTATCAGCGAGGAAGTGCAAAGCGCTGTCTCCGCTATTAACCAACTGATCCGGCGTTAATTGTTTCAATCCCTCAAGTCATAAAAGGAAAATTACTAAAATGACTACTCAAGCTGTAGATCGCGCAGCCCTTGTGAAGAAGTGGAAGCCTATCCTGGAACACAAGGATATGCCCCCGATCAAGGACAAGTATCGCGCCGAAGTGACCGCTGTGGTTCTGGAAAACCAAGTGCAAGAAATGCGCAAGGCTGCTCAGACCCTAGCGGAAGCTGCCCCGGCAAACTCGGACGGCTCCTTCCCGGATTCGGGTGGGGTTGCTAAGTTTGACCCGGTTCTTATCTCGCTGGTTCGCCGTGCAATGCCTCAACTCATTGCATACGATATCTGCGGTGTGCAACCGATGACCCAACCGACCGGTTTGGTGTTCGCGATGAAGTCGCGTTACACTGCCCAAAACGGTACCGAAGCTCTGTACAACGAAGCTGACACCGGCTTCTCGGCTGACCTCGGCACTTCCCAATCGGGTACCAACCCTGCTACTAGCGGTTACACCGTAATCACCGGTCAAACGACCGCGCAAGGTGAAGCAGTGGGTTCGACTGGTGGCGGAACTCTGAACCAAATGGCATTCAGCATCGAAAAGACTACGGTTACTGCGGTAACTCGTGCTTTGAAGGCTGAATACTCGGTGGAACTGGCGCAAGACATGAAGGCAATTCACGGTCTTGACGCGGAAGCCGAACTGAGCAACATTCTGTCGGCTGAAATCATCGCTGAAATCAACCGTGAAGTTGTTCGTTCCATGTACACCACGGCTCGCACTGGTTCGCTGAACCAAGTTGCTACCCCGGGTACCTTCGACCTCGACGTTGACTCGAACGGTCGTTGGAGCGTGGAAAAGTTCAAGGGTATGATGTTCCAGATCGAACGTGAAGCCAACGTCATCGCCCAACAAACCCGTCGTGGACGTGGTAACTGGATCCTGTGCTCGTCTGACGTAGCCTCCGCTCTTGCGATGGCTGGCGTGCTGGACTACGCACCGGCTCTCGATACCAACCTGAACGTGGACGAAGCTTCGACCACCTTCGCAGGTGTGCTGAACGGTAAGTTCAAGGTGTATGTTGACCCGTACAGCGCGAACCTCGGTGTGAACCCCCAATTCTTCATGGTTGGGTACAAGGGTGCATCGGCATTCGACGCAGGACTGTTCTACTGCCCTTACGTTCCGCTGCAAATGATGCGCGCTGTTGACCCCAACAGTTTTCAGCCCAAGATCGCTTTCAAGAGCCGTTACGGACTGATTGCTAACCCCTTCGCCTTGATTGACGGTGGGGCATCGACCGGGATCGGCGCTGCAAACAGCAACTACTACTTCCGCTTCTCCCAAGTGAAGAACATTCTGTAATATCAACAACTTACAGAACCCTGTAGTAGACTAGAAAACCGCCTTCGGGCGGTTTTCTTTTTGTCTTAAGAAATCCGATGAGATGGTAGACTTTCATTTCAGCCGAAGATAGAATCTACTATAAATAGCATAAGATTCTTCCACACCTCGACGCCATGAAACCTACAATTGACTACCATCTAGACAAGCCCATCCTCACAGAAGAAGAAACCGCCTCGGTTATTGCTGCTACTCCATTCTTAGATGGCTACCCCCTCCGAATTCGGCGAGAAGCTGTTGCTAAAGGATGGACAGAAGAATCCTTTCCTCGCTGCCCCATTTGTGGAGATAAGCGCAGGTGGAACAGCGCGTATGATACAATGGCGCTAACTTGCCTCAAACCACATTGTGTAAAAGAGCGTGGGAAACTCCCCGAAGACATTTGGACCAAGCTATCCAATCGCGATTGGCTTTACCACGAACGTGTTGAGTTGCGTAAAAGCTACGCAGCTATAGGTGCAGAACTGGGGGTATCCGAGGTTCCGGTTCGCAAGTTTGCTAAGTCGTTTGAGTTACCCAACGAAAACTATAGAAAAGTGACCCCCGCAGTCACCTCGAAACTAGAGAACCGAGAGTGGTTAGTACAGCAGTATGTTGAAGCGGGGAAGACCTATTCACAGATCGCCGTCGAGGTGGGAACAAGTTCGGGAGTAGTAATCGATTATCTCCAATCTCGCTACGGCATACCTCCCCGAGCAACAAACACTTACCCCCGCAAATTCGCTAGGCGTAGCAAGTGGCATACAGAGTTGGGGAGTTGGCTAGATGGATTGGGAATTGAAGTACAATGGGACAATCGGACTATCTTAGATGGAAAGGAGATTGATCTGTACCTCCCAAAATATCGCCTAGGAGTAGAATGCAACGGGCTGTTTTACCATCGCTACATTCCCAATGCCAAGTCGGAAGCCCTACGCAAAGGACCTGACTATCACCTCTCCAAGACACTTCTAGCGCAACAAAACGGGGTTCGGCTACTGCAATTTTTTGAAGATGAGTGGGATAACCGCCCTGAAGTAGTCAAGTCAATCATCTCTTCCAAACTCGGAATCAACCGGCGCGTCGGAGCTAGAAAGCTAAAGATTGTGGATGTGTTCGACTCCCAACGTTACCAATTCCTCGACGAAAACCACATCCAAGGGCGCGACGGCGCTACGGTGGCACTAGGGTTGAAAAGTGACGAGGAAGGAATTCTATGTATGATGACTTTTTGCAAGTCTCGATACAATCGAAATCATCCATGGGAACTCAGTCGCTTTTGTAACAAAGCGGGAGTGAATGTTGTAGGCGGTTTCACTAGACTGCTAAAAGCGTTTCGCATTGCCCACCCCGGCTCTATCATCTCCTACGCCGACCGCCGAATCAGTACCGGTGATGTGTATGAGCATAATGGGTTTTGTCTAGAACGGGTAAACCCACCGTCCTACTGGTATATGGACAAAAAGTACAACCGTCGCTACCACCGCGCCAGCTTCCAACTCAGCAAGATCCGCCCAAATCCCGACGATCCACGCACCGAAAGGGAAATCATGGAAGAGCGCGGCTGGTGTCGTATATACGACTGCGGAACACTGGCATACGCCCTTGGCTAGAACGAAAAAGCCGCCTTCGGGCGGCTTTTTTTGGTCTGTATCTGGTAAGCGCGTTATGCCTTACTTTTCGCCTGAATAGCACTGAGGAATTCTTGAATCCCTATACGTTCAGGAACTCCTTGAAGAGTGAGGGCGTCGGGATTGTTAACCCAACACAGGGGTAGAATCGCAGGGTACATAAGCACATGGTTAGCGCCCACGGCTCGGGCTAAGTGGGATATCCCGTTATCCATAGTGACCACGGTGCCCGCGTTCTTAACCACACCGGCTACCACATCCAAGGGCTCTCCCCTCAACATCGGCGCGTCGATAACCTCCGGATCGGTAGCACTCCCGAGCACCACTACACTTCCTCGCTCTTTCATCCACTTTACCACCGGGTCCCACCGATCAAAGGGCCATTGTTTTACTTGGGGGCTCGCGCCGGAAACGGAGTATGGGCTGATGACAAAATCGTAGTGCGGGGCATCTTGAATTTGAATGCTGGGGAGCGGAACGTCGCGGGATCGATTGAGGCGAAAAAGTAATTCCCACGCGTTCACCATGTGCATGAGTCGATGGTAAGGGGTGAACCCCTCGACGATTCCGTGACGCAACGTCATCCCATCTTCAAACTGAACCCCCTTCTCACATCCATCCGGTAAGTTGGCAATGCGTAGGATTTCCGCGTTGGCAATCGTCACTCCCACTCGCTTTCATTGTCGAAGGTGCTTTTCGGCTAGCCTTCGCACCGCAGGAAGGGAATTTATGGAGTCTCCTATCAACCCATCTGTCACTTCAATGTTTAGATCCATAATCTTAGTATACCGGGAACTGCTTTTCTCCGCCTACGCTCGGGACGAAGTTGCGTGGGTTCTTGCGCATGATGGTGATGCCTTCGATGGTGTAACGCCCCTCGTGGGCTTTCTTGGTTTCATCAATGTCGAGCACGATGTTTAGCTGCGCGGCGTAGTCCTTGAGGATGGCTTCTACGTCCTTCCCTTCCATGCGCTCTAGCGCATCGCGGTACTTTGCGAAGAACTTGCGAAACGAATTGTACAACTCATCTCCCGTTACCGAGGCGTCGCGCCCGCCGAGCCGGTCGTAAAAGTGCCGCGAGAAACGTACCTCGTAAGGCGTGCCTCGGATAAGATCGTTGATCTGTCTTTGCACTCCATCTGCCGTTGCGGCAGACATTTCAGAAAGGAATTGGGCGTAGGATCGAGTCATCGGAAGTAGTCATAGCGTCGGACCCCTTCATAGAAAGGTTCACCAAGGCTGCTAAACCAAGGGGCCATCCTTCTACTTAGGAATTCGTCAATTCCGTCCGTTACTTCATCCGAAAGCAGAATCTCGAAGTGGTTCAAATGGAACCTAAGTTCCTCCACTCCCTTGTCTTTCAAAACTTGAGAGGATACAGGAACTACCGTGTCGTTGTCGTCCGAGTTAGACATCAACAGATGATTCACTCCCTTATCTCCCACTACGTTTAGGAAGCTCACCTCTTTACCCCCAAACCACTTTCCAACTGCGTGGTAGATGGTAGGGTTAAGAGACGAGACATTCTGTCCGAACATAGTGGCTGGATTGGTTGTCATGGGGTCAAACCCACTATGAGGGGAACTTAGAGTGATAACACCCTTTACATCCAATGCCAGATCTGGATTGTATATCATCACTAACCGTGCTAACATTCCCCCATAGCTATGCCCCACTAAGAGAACATCATGATAGTTGGACTCCTTATGGATCGTCTCTACCAAATGTTTTAAGATGAGAGCTAGAGGGGTTTGTGTTATGTCATACTGAAAGACTTCATACTCGCAGAACTTCAAAATCGTGTTCTGCCGGATGTGGTTAAAGGTATCTTTCCCGGAAAAGGCTCCCGGGATATAGATGACTTTTAGAGTGTTTGCATCGTTTTCCATACAACCCTACTACCACCCCTAGAAAAGTGGCGAAAAGTGAAAAATTAGCTTTGGTAAATCAATAACTTAGCGAACCCCACCTCGGGTGAGGATTTCTTGGTTTTGATAGGGAAAGAAAGACCGCACCACGTTGAAGAACAGTTCGGAGCGAAGCCGCTTCCAGTCAGGCAACTCATCCCACGCCACGAGGTCGGGGTGGGTCTTATGCGAGGCGTCCGGTACCGGACCAGCAACCCAACCGTCCTGCTTCATAGCGTTCACAGTGAGCGAGTGGGCAATCCCGGCATCCTTGAAGTTGTTCTGGATGATGGATAGGGCGCTTTGAAACGCGGCGGCGCGACGCCCCTGCTCTGCTGCGTCCCACACCGGTACGTCTTCCCCGCGCGAGGCAAGGTAGGTTTGCTGGGCAGTGTATGCGGCACGCGCCGCAAACTCTACCATATTCATAAAGGCGGCTTGGGCTTGGGCTTGCTGCTCTGCGGTGAGCGCGGGGAGGGGTTGGGAGTCGGTGCGCCCGGACGTTTCACCGATGATGACAGGATCAGATTTCATACAAACCTCGAAAAAAGTTCAGACACGTACTTTACGTTACGCGGATCGGAGTCCGCAAAGCTTTTGGCGTAGTCTAGGGAGGCAGCGGCAGCAGTAAACCGTGCCCCCTCGTCCTTACTCCAAAATTCAATCATTTCAACCCATCGTTTCCACTGCTTCTTGTTCCAAGCGATCTTAGACGTAGGAAGGTTATCTTTGTAGGGGTAAATGTCCGTGGTCAATATAGGCAATCCATTCATCCCATACTCTAGGAGTTTAAGATTGCTCTTGCACTCGTTGAACCTACAAGGATCTAACGGCGCGATGGCCATATCGACCCCTTGGCACACTTCTCGGAGTCGATTGTGGTAGTATTGGAAGTCGGTACCCGGAATGAACTCTACGTTGGGTAGGGTGGGGAAGTTATCAGGTCGGTACCCAAAGATGTAAAAGTCCACCCCCGGGAGCGCCTTCATCACGTCGATCATCGGCTGCAAGTCACCGTCGTGAGTACGACTTCCCGCCCAAAGCACTCTAAACCGGTCGCCGATGCGCGGGCGCGGATGGTGGACGAAGTATTCGCTGGGAACGAAATTGGGTATGACGACGGAATCGACCCCGCAAAATCTCTTCAGTTCCTCTTTCAGCGGCTCGGTGCTCACTACGTTCAAATCGGCTAACTTGGCCCCATGACGAAGATTGGAGCGAACGTTTCCCGTTATGACTTTGACGAATGGGTTAGTAGGAGGGATCTGCCACAGCATATCGTCGATGTCGTTGATAAGGAAGATCCCGTGCTCTTTGTACTGCCTAACCCGCTCCACCTGCTCGTCTTGGAACTGGCGTTGGTAGAAGGCGGCTACAATGTTTTGCTCTTTTGCTCTAGTAGCATCGTAGTAGTTGAAGGAGTGGTGAGCGATGGGGTCGGAGTCTTTCCGAGCGACCAAATTCCATATTTTCCCTCGATTCAATATGCGGTAGTTCCCGCACCCTTGAGAGTCGGCGGGGTGGAGAAGGATGATAGGGTGTTTGTTAGTCAATTTTCAACTCACTGAAGTTACCCACCTTGCTCACCTTGATCACGCGGTCGGACGAATCCGCCAGCGTTTCAAATCGGTGGCTCACGATGAACACGCTTTCCCCGGTGTTCCGCAGGGCTTGGAGCAGGTACTCGGTAGCCGACGCATCGAGGGAGGTATCGAACGTTTCGTCCAGGATTACCATATTCGAATTAGCTCCATGAATCTTCGAAGCCACCTTACGCAGTGCAAGCATCACTGCCATATCGATACGTTGGCGCTCGCCTTGGCTAAGGGCATAGTACGTCACTTCATCGCGATGGCGAATGAAGACGCGCTCCCGGAACTTCTCGTCGAACGTACACACCGCAGGGAACTCCATCTCATCCAACGCCTCATTGATCGAGTTGTTGATTAGCGGGAGGTACTGCCGGATGATGAAGCTCTTGATTCCAGAATCCGTAAGCATGGGTTGGATCTGCTCTTGAATGTTGCGGATACGCAAATCCTCTTTTCTCCGCGAGAGGATGACTTGCGTGCTGGCCACGATACTATCCATATCACGTTGCGCCTGTCGGAGTTGTTCTTCAACAGAACTTTTAGCCTTCTCCAGACCTTGTAGGATACTACTCCGGTGACGAAGGTTAGCCTTGATCTGTGCGTTATACTCAGTGATGGTTTGCACATTTGAGCGTAGTTTTTCATCAATCCTCTCCATGTCGCCTTGGTAGCTTGCCTTCTCTGCCGAGTACATCGCTTCTAAGGATTCAATTTGCGCTTGTAGTTCGGTAAGGTTCCCCTGTAACACTTCCTCGATGTGCGCGAAGTGCTCCGGTGTAATCTCTTGCATACAGTGTGGACACTCGCCAGAGCCGGTTTTCTTGATTCTAGAAAGGGACTGTGCCTTGTCTCGCTTCTGGAACTTGACTGAGTTGATCTGCGAGGCGGTTTCCTCGGCTTTACTCTCGATTGCTTCTAACGCTACTCGGCGCTCGCGCAGATCGATGTTTTCACCTTCAAGAATCATAATCTCGCCAAGTAGGCGGTCTTCTTCCGCCTTCAACGCTTCTAGCTGCTGATGGCTCTCGTGGGAGGCGTGTTCTTGATTGGACTTGAGCGAGTCGATGAGGCGAAGGATACCTTCTACCGCAATCTTGTTCTTGGCAGCGGTGTTTTCGGCATCGGCAATCCGGTTGTTAGTCTCATTCATCCGTTCACGCGCGGCGTCAGCCATGAACTTCAAAATGTTGATATCTAATAGATTATCGATCACCTCACGGCGTGCGTCCGTGCTCAACTGCATGAAGGGGACGAATGCCGCCGCACCTAGAATGATGATCTGAGGGAAGGTCTTGTAGCTGATACCGATGATCGACTGTAGACGATTCTGGTAGTCACGAACATCGGCAGGAGCCGGGATCAACTTCCCATCGTCGTAAATTTGCAACACATTGGGGTTGATCCCGCGCTCTACGCGATACGAATGCCCGTTGTGTTCGAAGTCCAACGCCACCCAACAGTCCTTCCCGTTGACGGAGTTGACTAGCTCGGCGCGGTTGATCTTGCGGTAAGCTCTCCCGTACAACGCAAAGCAGATGGCTTCGGGGATGGTAGACTTTCCCGAGCCGTTCTTCCCCGTGATGGCAGTGATACCGGGATCGTCGAGGCGAACCGTAGTAGGCGCTGCACCATAGGAAAGGAAGTTCTTGAATGTAACGCTCTTGAATTTCATATCACCAAGATCCCTCGCGATCTACTTGGTACTCTAGGGCAACGTCGTAGAGGCTTTTCAAGTAGTCGAACACTTGTGGCTTAGCCGGATCATCTTTCATTGTTTGATCTAACCACGTCTGCACCGCATCCATAACACTTGCCGGCGCGGCGCTCCCGTCTTCTCCCTCCCCCGCCGAAGCGCTAGCCGCTGCATGGTCAATGACCTTGACTTCTGCTGGCCCCGAGTTCATCAACGCGCTCATGCAGCGGTCGAAGTGGTAGCCATCTTGCACCGCGTCGTGGATGTGGAACTTGACGAAACGCCCCTGGTAACGGGGGTTATTGTATGATGCGTGGGGGGCTTCTGGCTTGTACTCCGTGTGGATGAACATACGGAAGGGGTTAGCCACCTTCTCATAGGTCATCGTTTCGGTGTCGTAGACGAAGAAGTATTTCTTGTCGTTCGCATCCATCCAGGTCAACTCGTAAGGAGCGCCGGTGTAGATGATGTTGTCTTGGATGGAGTGGGTGTGGTAGTGCCCGGAAAAGGTGTGAGTAAAGCGCTCGAACATCTTACGGTCCAACCCCGCTCCAGGCGCACTCCCGGCGCTCATCGAGAACCCTTCGATTTCGAAGTGCCCGATGCACACATCTGCATCAGCGGTAGCAAGGAAGCGCAGCGCTTCTTCACGGTTCGAGTCGCAGATCCAAGGGACCATCGCGAACTTACAACCCCCCAATTCTACTACCTGCGGGGTTGAAAGGGAAGTGATATTAGCGTAGTCTTTTAGCAGTAACGCCTGGGAGTTGACCTCTAGGCTCTCGCGCCAGAAAATGTCGTGGTTGCCCGGGAAGGTAATCATCTTCATCCCACGCGCTGCCAGTACGTCAAAGAAGTACGCCCGCGCAAGGTGAAGTGTGTTATAGTTGATGAACTTGCGCCGATCGAACAGGTCGCCCTCCTGAATCACGGTGTCAATACCGTGTTGTTCGCAGTAGGGGAAGAATGTCTGTTCGTAGAAGTCCTTTTGGAACTCGTGAAAACGGGTAGAGTCCCCGCGCGTTCCGAAGTGAGTATCACCTAATATAGCAATTTTCATTCGTCGGGATCGCCTTCCTCGTTGAAAAATTCTTCTAGTGCTTGTTTCTGACGATTTTTGTTCTTCGCATTCTTGTTAGCTAGGTAAGCATTGCGAGTATGGATCTTTTGTCGAATGCCCTCGATGTAGTCGTTACGTGAAATCTCGCTAGTAACGAACTCATCACCCTCTCCACCGCCCCCTTCCTCGTGTACTCCATAAGAGTCCGCGTAGTCCACGATTGCCGCTAGGCGGTTGTAGACCTCTTTGGTTTCGTTCTCGATACGATGAAGAAAGGCGCGTTCGGCGCAAGTGGTAAAGTAGCTGAAGGCAGATGTGTTAAGCTCGGGATTGAACTTCTTCACCGCCTTGAAACAAACTAGAATCGCATCCCCCACCATCTCCCCGGCGTAGGCAGCGTTGGTATCGGTGTTGAATTGGGATTTCTTCGCTAAACCGTTGCAGATTTTGATAATGCAGTCGCCGATGTAATCGGAGATTTGGGCATCTGGGTTGGTTTTGAGAGTTTCGTGATACTCACGAATCGCTTCTGCTAGCTTTCGCTTATCGACGTAGTGACTCTTGGGATCGTAGTCTACGGATCGTTCGCGACGGGGTTTTGTTACCATGGTAGGGAACCTCCGAAGGTGTGTTTTAATGAGAATGAGTAGAGTATAGCTGTATCCGTAATGAAAAGCTACTATCCATACAATCGAACCTTCTTTAGTTCCAAGTCAAACTTCTCATCCTTGTAAAACTTCATCCGCGCCTTCCCGTGCTCTAGTGAGTAGCAAGTGGGAGGACCCTTTTTGGCGTTCCCGGAAACGATTAGATCCATCAAATCATACGTCCTACACCCCTCTTTCCCATCCTTCAGCCGTAACCCGCGCCCGATGGACTGAAGACTGCGGATCTTACTCTTGGTGGTGGAGGCGAAGATGAGAGTGTCGATGGAGGGGATGCTCACCCCCTGGCGCATGGTGCCGTAGGTAGCAAGGATGATGTTGCGACGGGAGGACTCGACCGAATTCTTGATCCACTGGCGGTCCTTTACGTCCACTTCACCATCGATGTAGTGAATACCCACGTCGCTACTCTCTAGCAGGGTTTGAAGGTGAGCTAGGATCTCTTTCCCATGTTTGATGTGCTGGAAGAGGACAAGGGTAGTAGTTTCGAGGGTGGTCGCGGCTAGACGTGCTATGAAAGCGTTGCGGGGAGAGCACCCCTCTATCCACTCTTGTTCCTCTGGGTAGGTAAGGGTGTGGTTAGAGCGATATCCGGCAGCGCGCAACTCGGCACGAACGTCCCCGTGGTCTAGAACGACCCCTATCACCTTCAGATCAGACACCCTCCCCATATCCATCAACTCCCTCGTGGTGCTGACTTGGTAGGTGGGACCGAAGATCCCTTCGAGGGTGTGGATGTGAACTTTGGTGTCTTTGAGGGTGCCGGTGAACCCTAGGCGGATAGGTGTGGAATCGTTCTTTTCCATCAACTTCACCAAGGAAGCAGCGTCGGCTCCATGCGCCTCATCCATCATGATAGCGCCGAACGCCTTGATCTGAGGGAGGGGAAGCTTGATGAACGTTTGCCACGTAGTAATGAGGATGGGTTGGGAAAAGTTGCGCGCCTGCCCCTCGTATAGGCGATGAATGTTGTGGGGAGGGTAAAAGCGCGGATCCACGTCTTCCGCATAGCGCACGAAGTCACCATACATCTGCTCCACTAGCCAAACGGAGGGGACGATGATGACGGTGCGCAGTCCCTTAGCCAAGTACCACCGCGCGAGGGCGTACATGATAGCGGACTTGCCCGATGAGGTGGGTGATAGCAATAGAACTCGTTCCCGAGTAAGCGCCTGCACCACAGCGTCCTGCTGGAAGGGGTCGAGGTGGGTGATGTTCTTTTCGGGATCGATGTTCACCGGGACCGTTGCCGCGTAGCGCTTCGCTTCTTCTATCGTGGGGACGTTCGGGCTAGGGCGTAGCTCGTTGACTATCTTGTAGTCGTTGCGCGCGGCGAATTCTTCTACCCGAGACTCCAACCCACGATACAACTTCTTCGCCCGAGGCGAATAGAGCCGAATCCTCCCATCCCACTTCCTAGCACGGTACAGTGGGTGCCAGCGGTAATTTTCAGCCATGAAGCTGAACGCTTCGGCTAGCTCTGCCTCTATGCCGTCCTCTGCCTCGACGTGCATGTGGACTGCGTTGAAGGGTTTGAGGTAGATGGTGTTGTCTTCGCACTGCGTCAAACTTGCGCTCCGTTCGAGTAAAGGATGAACTTAAGGGCGTTAGTGATGGAGAATTCGCGCTTCTGGACCGCGCTGAGGATGGACTCGGCAGCTTCGGAGTACAGCTTCCAGTAGGTCAACCGACCCCGAAGCTTAGCCACATCTTCATCCGCCGCCAGCATGGCGTCTTGCTGCGATAGGGCGATCTTGTTATACTGCCACTGCTTCCACCCCAACTCATCACATTCCTCGGGGCTCATCTCTCCGCGCCAGTAGCGCATCTTCTTGCCGGAAAGAATATCGATTTCGGTTTGAGCCTTCGCCACCATCTTCTTCGCGTCCACGTACTCATCGAGGTACTTGGAGTGGAGGGAGGGGGTTCGAAGGCTCTCAGTGGCCAGATCGGTAATATCGATGCGGGCGTCGGACTTCCACGCCGCCTGAAGTTCTTTGATGCTTTGGAACATGCTCTACAGGGGCGTCGCTTAGGCTCCGCCCAATTGCTTGATTTCGAAGTAGGTATAGTTGAAGCTAAGTGTGGACTTTAGGTAGACCACATCACCCACGTCACTCACGGCGCGCGGTGAGGATAGAATGGTAGGTATAAGGCCATGGTAAATGACTTCTAGCGCAGGATTGTTGTTAGCGGTGTAGATAAGTAACGACCCATCACTTTCATCCACTAGACCCTCGCCGAGGGTAGCTTGAACAGGGTTAGAGGCTAGAAGTGCTTGATACAACGCGTCATCAGTACGACCCAAAGCCAGAATCCAGTTCATAGCGCTGAGGTAGTTGTTAAAGTTCTTGTCTACATAGAAGTCAATAACAAAAGGGTCTAGATCAAGTTTAGTTCCAGCGCGAGGAATGTTCTTGTAGATGGAATCCTGGTCAACTGAGTTTAAACGAACTCCGGGTAGGGTAGCACTCGTACTAAAGAAGCTAACGTCCGGTAGACGTGCTACGCTCAGTTGAAAGCTTTGCAGGACAGCAAAGTCAGTGTTAGTGATAGTCATACTTTTTCGAGGATTCTAGGCGGTTGTAGACCTTCTAGTTATCTTAAGTAAGGTAAGTGAAGATGGTTGCTTGCAACCATCTGTTTGTACACGTCCTTCTTTTTTGAACTGTAGGATGCTAGAAGCTTACGGATACCCGGCTTTTTCCTGTATCCTCGCTACAACACTTAATAGCGTACCGTCCCGGTCTTTTCGCACCTAGAAGTGCTGGTAAGATGGTGCCCCGGCGACGGGTCACAGAACCAAAGATGAGGATACAGGATGGCTCCTGTCAAGCTACACTTCCCCATCTCAGAAGCGGTTGTTTAGAGTCGGCTACGCTACCTGCAAAGGATCCGAGCGAGCCCCGACTTTTCCCTGGAACAGTCAGACCATGTTCTCTCAGGGGGTTGACAACAATGCTCCGAGACTCAACCACAGTCTCGGTGTGAGGTGTTCTGTTTCTGGGCGTACCTCGACCCGTAACCGGAGTATACCCTATCTAGCTCAAAAAGTCTAGTGGGTAGCGAAGAAAAGAGTAAAAATTCGTAACCGAACTTCCCTTCCTCCCCGAGTGGGTCTAGAATACGATGAGTTGGATCGAAAGTCTAGCTGGTCCTGTACACATATCTAGAGTGAGGAATGTATGAAGAAAGCAGTGATGGAAAAGTGGGTGAAAGCCCTTCGAAGCCGTGACTACAAGCGTGGCACGGGTCGTCTGCGTGGGTACGTTTCACCGAGCGACCCGGAACGCAGATCGCGCGCCTACGAGAACGGCGGTGAGCAGGCGTTTTGCTGCCTAGCGGTACTGTGCAACATCCACGCCCAGGAACACCCCGAAATCGCCGCTACCCAGACGAGCCCCTATGAGTACCTGGGTGAGAACGAATTCCTCCCTCGTGAAGTCATGGAGTGGGCTGGGATGGACTCCAGCGATGGGATGTTCTACGATGAAGGTGAAGAATCGCCCATCGTCATCCCCAAGGTCGGCAAGTTCGAAAGTCTCGCGTCGCTCAACGACAGCAACAAGGTAGGGTTCGGTCGCATTGCCGACTGGATCGAGAAGAACTACCGGGGGTTGTGACCAGTAGGTAGGAGCGAAGCCCCGGTTTCTCGGGGCTTTACTTTTCCTGCGAAGTAGCCTATACTTTAGTTGTGTGGAAAGATATCCAACTCTCTCAAGGACCCACGACCATGCTTAGCAACGTCGAGATGTTGAACGAAGTGAACCGGCTGAATCTGGAGTTCACCGAGGCCAAGGCTGTCAAGTCCTTGTCCAAGGCGCTGGATGTGATCCCGGAGTCTTCGGCAAACTACGCCGAAATGCGCGAAGCGTTGATGCACTTCAACAAGTTCGAACTGCGTGATATGTACGCGTTCGCCGACCTGATCGCCACCGGAAAGATCGATTTTGGCGAGGAAGAAGACCGCTGGGCTCGTTACACCAATGAAGCGCTCAAGAAGCTTGCGGCGCGTTGGAAGGTACCAGCACGCGCGAAGGTGGTATTGGCTCAAAAGCCGGTGGATCTGAACGGTGACCCAGAAATCGGGGAGAACGAAGCCGCGCTGGATGCCTTCTTCTTCGAGGGCAAGGATCTTCGCCTCAACCTCCACCCCACTCGGGTGAAGGACTCGGCGGAATGGGCACGGGCGCAAGCCGCCCGGTTGTATCTGGCCTACGATAGCAAGGACTCCGACGCGCAGTACGCCGAAGCCTACGCCAAGATCGACAAGCGTCGCATCCTGCGCGCCGTGACCGTGCTGAACGACTACGCTGACAACCTCGAAGCGTCCAAAGTCACGGTCGCGCGGAAGACTTCGGTGGCGGTGGGCAAGAATCCTGCGAAGGTCGTTCGCGATATGAAGTACGCGAAGTCTGATGATGCACTCAAGCTCACTTCGATCAACCCCACTGCTATCGTGGGGGCGAAGGAAGTGTGGATCTACAACACCAAGAATCGCACGTTGAGTCGAGTGGTGGCGAACCCGGGGGAAAGCCTGACGGTGAGCGGAACCACCCTCAAGAACGTGTCGATGACGGTGAGCCGCAGCAGGAACGTCCGGAAGCCGGAAACGCTCGCCGCAGCGATCACGCCCAAGAACACGAAGGCTTCGCTGGAAAAGTACTACTCTCGCCTCTCGGACAAAGAAAAGGCGCTGGAAATGTGCCGGATGACCGAGAACACCATCATCCTCTACGCTGCGTGAGGTAGCGATGAACGACGACAAGTTTGAAAATCTCACCCCACAAAGTGAGACGCTGTTTTACCGGGGACCTCAACCCGTTGCCACTCGCGATGGGAACCCTGCTGTGGTGTTGATGAAGTCGAAGAATCGCCTCATCGGCGCTTACTTCTCGGCAGCGGATGAGTGGGTGCCGTGCTCTTGGGATCTTCAAGGGTACGTGCTCAACCCTCAAACGATTCGCGCACTGGACATTGCGCCCGATCTGTCCAAACTCAACCCGCCCGCTGTGGCGTAAGGAAGGTGTATCATGTTCAAGGCATTGAAAGCTGTTAGTTCGTTCTTGGCTTTTGAGGTGGCTGCTAGGGTTCTGGTCGTGCTCTTTGCGCTGCTGATCGTGGTAGCCGGCGCAATCGTCCCTTTCCGAATTCTGAACTTTCTGGAAAAGGGATCCGAGTTCTTCAACAACAAGAAGGGGTGAGTGGCATGCGGTGCAACTACAGTCTGCTAGGTGAAGTGCGTAACCCGGTCACTGGCAACGTCGCGGTGCTCATCGAAGACTTGAACGGTATTCGAAGCGTCACCAACGATGCCGAGGAAGTGTTCGAGGTCTTCGAAAAAGTCCACGGAAAGGGAAATTTCCGACTTTTCTACCTGGATTCCGAAGGTGACCCGGGGGAGATTCGGATGGGGAGGGGTGTGCTCGAAGGCTATCCGGTATTCCTTCCGATGCCTTCGGCAGCGTCGCTCAAAGAGTACACGGGGGTAGACCTTCCGGGGTGGTTGGCAGGGATGTTCGGGGTTCGCTGAGCCTCTTTACTTTCTTTCCGCTATCCACTATACTTTAGTCTAGTTGACCTCTTGGAGGTGTAGATCATGAAGATGAACGCCAACTTGGCATCCCTCATCAGCAACTATTCTGCCGACGCGGAATACTACGATAGCGTGTTTGGGGCGTTCCCGGAAGCATCGGCGGAAGCCTTGTACGATTACATTCAAACCGGGCGTCCTACCGGTGGGTTTCTGGAGGCAGTATTGGTCAATGACCTTTATGCTGCGGTCGGAAAAGCAGATAGCACCAACTCCAAGCTGCTCCGCGAGTACGTGTTGTTTCTTTACAATCACGTACCCATGGCATGCCGGGGAAGTCTGGAATGCTATCGCGACTGGATCAAGTTCGGTGGTCTGAATGGGGTACAGCATGGATGATTTCACTTACCGCATCAGTCGGGGTGATCGATTCGTCAAGACCAATTCCGTTCAAGTCCATCGTGCGTGGAATTCCTACGGGCGACACACTGTACGGGTGGTCGTCGTAGCAGGGGAAGTGGGATCTGGCTTCAAGGTTCCGGTCCAGGTGTTCGATGATGGGCGCTACCAGTTCACCTGGAACGCGCCGGTGACGACTCTGGAACTGGACTACGCGCGGGCTCTCCCGCACCAGTGGGACCATGTGAAGCTGGTGTAAAGGAAAAAAGTTCTTCGAACCACTTTACTTCTTGCCGAAAGTACCCTATACTAGAGGATCTACGTAGTAGAGAACGTTGACTAGATGAACCCCGGGAGAACACATCATGCGCTAATGATGACTAGAACCTAAACAAAACCTCTGATAGCAAATAGACCAATTTCGTAGAGCACCAGATATCTAAGGAAGCCCCTAGCGAGGTGGGCACCGATGCAGTAAGAAGATCGACACTCAAAACACATAGATACTAGCGAATATAGAGAAGTGCCGACCCGGGATGTTAGCTCTACCCCGGGTCAAAGACGGACCTAGGGTGGAATGGTTCTGCCCCGGGTCCAACCGTGAACTCAACTGGAGTGTATAGCATGGCCAAGACCGACAAAAACTTCCGCATGTCCAAGAGCGCCAAGGTGCGCTCGGCGCTGCACATTTGCCAGTGCCGTGGTGCGGGGTCTTCCCTTTCCGAACAACTGGGCGCGTTCCGTCGTTCCCTCGTGGATGCGGAGCAATCCGAGCGCGAAGCGATCAAGTGGCTCGCTACCCAACCAGCTATGGGCGAGGATGGATGGAAGCCGGGACCGTTTCTCAGCGGCAAGCGTTAAGCCGGGGATGGGGTAAATTTTCCCCACTAACTACGCTCCCTTACCCCGGTATCGAGGGAGGATGGTTGTAATTCCGCAGAAGCGGATGGAGTCTGGACGGGGGTTCAATTCCCCCCGCCTCCACCAAGAGCAAATTGCGCACACGACAGTTGGTTCTTGAGGGGGGCGACCGGTTTCGACAGGCTCAGGAAGTGGATGAGGCAACCCGACAGGTGACTGACGTTACAAGCACAAGCCAAAGTAAACGCAAACGATGAAGTTTACGCCGTAGCAGCCTAACGGTAGCTACAAAGAGCCCTAGGGGCTTGGGAGTCTCGCTAGCTGGACTTGGCAACAGAACCAGCTAGCATCTTGTGGCGAGGAAGCTGCCCATAAAACTTGGATAAATAGCGGGCCAAGCGGTGATCCTCACCACAAGATGACGCGAAGTGGTGGGAAGAACGAAAAAGATCGGTCTACCCACTTTACTTCTTCGGAAAAGTAGGCTAGAATTCTAGTCGTTGGGGTTGCGAAAGCTGCTCCACATGCTCTCTAACAATCTGTGATGTTTGAATAAGGCGTATTGCCCACCCGGGGCTTCGACTCTGGGTGGCGCTTTGCGAGGGATGAAACGTGCGCCACAAGGCTCGTCGCTTTTGCGACTGGCTGTTCCCTCATAGCATAATGGCTTCGGTAACATTCGAGCAAGAGCTACCGGGGGCAGAAGATCGCGTCGAAGCGCCCTTCTGTCTTAACTCGATCCCTGCATCCTTTTCCTGTCGGCTGTCTGTAAAACAGTTGCCTTAACATGACGGGTGGTGGCGCGTGGTTCGATTCCATGAGGATGCACCAGTTTAATGCCTATCTGAAGGGAATTGGAATACCTGTCACCATGAGAGGGTGACGTTTCCGGGTTCGAGCCCCGGGGTAGGTACCACATACGTTCTACATAGCTATGCTATGCACTACTACCTCTATCAAACCCGAAACACTGTCAACGACAAAGTGTACATCGGGGTACACCAGACCGAAGACTTAAATGATGGGTACTTGGGGTCTGGAACGTTGCTTGGTCGCGCTATCGAAAAGTATGGACTAGAAGCTTTCCAGAAGACTATTCTAGAAACCTTCGATTCGGCGGAAGCGATGTACACTCGCGAAGCCGAGGTGGTTGACGAAGCCTTCCTACGTCGCGAAGACGTGTACAACCTTAAAGTAGGTGGGAATGGTGGCTTTGATTATTTAAACAACCACCCTAAAAGTAAAGAGTGGAAAGTCAAAGGTGGTGTTAAGGGTGGGAAACTCGGTCGTAAAACGCAACGCGAGAAGAAACTAGGAGTCTTCGATCCAGAGGTTCAACGACGAGCACAATCTAAAGCTGTAGAGGCTGCGCTTTCAGAAGAAAGCAGAGCTAAACAAAAAACGAAGTTAGCTGCTATGCAACACCAGCAGGGTGAACGCAACAATCAGTTTGGTACACGTTGGATTACCAACGGTATCAAGAACGCTAGAATTCATAAAGGCCAACATCTTCCAGATGGCTGGCGATTTGGTAGATCAATGGGGGTGTAGCTTAATTGGGAGAGCATCTGCCTTGCAAGCAGAAGGTTGCCGGTTCGATGCCGGTCACCTCCACCAACAGTCTTCTACTGTTCCGGGCAGTTAAACCCGGGAGATTCCTGACCGTCTAGATGTGTCAGGGGCGAGCGAGTCGGCTCTTTCGACAAGTTGAGTTTTATGGTCTTCAGTAAAACCATGCGAGCCCACTGTGGTGTGTGGGCGCGTCTCACTGCGAGATTGTGAGTGGCCAACGAAGCCAGGTCTAGACCTTCCGAATGGTGAGTAGCGCTCACCAAAGTTGAGTCTAAAATGATCTTCCTGTTTATGGGTGGCCTCCAGGGAGAATTGTCAGTAACGAATTCTCGAATTGCCAGATGCCTCGTAGCCGAGGAAGTCCTGACTTAGAAGGGTTGGGCACCAATTCAGGTTGCAAACTTTGACGGTGAAGCCCTGTCTCTTAAGCAGTGAGAACACGGTTCGAGTCCGTGGCGACCTACCAAACCCGTCCGAAATTGAGGTGGACGATAGGAACTTTCCGCGAGGTCGTGGCTTAGCTTGCAAGGTCTGGCTAAGTTTCGGACGAGTAGCGAGAGTTCTAACCTGGAGCAGCATAACATCCCGAGGACGAAAGTTCCTTTACTGCCGGGAAACGACTTAGTAAGCGGTCAACCTTGCTGAGTATCGTGGTTTAGACTGCCGTTGACTACCTGCATCGCTAACGTATGCTGTGATGGCTACGGTGAGTGGTGGTAGTGGACTCGAAGGATATGGCTTTAACGGAACCGGATGAGACTTCCGGCTGGGTTCGCTGAGGACCCTGTAGCATGAGGACTGCCGTGCGAAGTGTTGTAGGAATTCGGGGTAGAAGCGAAAAGTACGCAAGCTGAGGAACGCTAAGTTTCCTACGGGAAGAAGCCGCCGTGAATTTGATATTGTGGGAACAGTCCGTCGCCCATCGAAGCGCTTCATCGGATTAGCAGTGTGCGCACATTGCCCATCAGACTACTGGGTGGTACCAGAGTCTTTTGGAGAATGTGTATGCCAGTAGGGGGTTAGCTTAGTCTGGCCTAAAGCAACGGGCTTTGAACTCGTGATCCCAGGTTCAAATCCTGGACCCCTCGCCAACCAACAATCTCGCGGAAGTTCAACGGAAGAACACCAGCATCCGAGGCTGGTAGCTGCCGGTTCGAGTCCGGCTCGCGGGTCCAATTTTCTCCCTCTAGTGTTTAACGGCTAGCACCCGTGATCAGGAATCATGAAGTGAAGGTTCGAATCCTTCGGGGGTGACCAAGTAACTGCATGTAGCTCAGTCCGGTAGAGTCCTTGGTCCGGAGCCAAGTTGCCGTAGGTTCAAATCCTACCATGCAGACATTTTCTAACCAGTAATGCTATGTACTACTACCTCTATCAAACCCGAAATACTATCAACGACAAAATATACATCGGGGTGCATCAGACTGAAAACATAGACGATGGGTACCTAGGATCTGGAACGTTGCTTAGCCGCGCTATTGAAAAGTATGGGTGTGGGGCATTTGAGAAAGTCATCTTAGAAACCTTCGACTCTGCCGAAGCTATGTATGCAAGGGAAGCCGAGGTGGTTAATGAAGCTTTCCTATGCCGAGAAGACGTGTACAACCTTAAGGTCGGTGGTAATGGCGGTTGGGATTATGCCAACAAACAAACTGACCAATCGTGGAGATTGGATACAGCGTCTCACATGAACAAAGTTTTGAAACGTAGAATAGAAGCTGGGGATCTAGATTCTTCTTACTTTCAAACATGTCAGCAAAAGGGGGCAGAAAGTTTCAGGCGTCGATTGCACGATGAACCAGAGTTAGCAAAGAAGTTCAAAGATCATGGTTCGACTATCTTCTTAGGTAAATCACATACCAAAGAGACAAAAGAACGAATGAGGACCGCAGCTAAACTTAGGGTTGGGCATCGCAATTCTATGCATGGGAAGTGTTGGATTACTGATGGAACTTCTAACAAAGTTCAATCTAAACTTTTACCCATTCCAGACGGGTGGAGAAAAGGTAGATCGATTTCTCAGTGCGGTGATTCTCCATAGTTCAACTGGATAGAACGAGTCTTTCCTAGGGATTGGATGTAGGTTCGAGTCCTACTGGAGAAGCCAAAACCGAGTCCGGGTTAGTTCAGTGGTAGAACGGATGCCTCCAAAACATCGCGTCGGGGTTTCGATTACCTCACCCGGAGCCAAAACATACATAGGAAGGTCAAACCGACTGGAGACGGTACCTGTTTCGAAAACAGCCGAGCGTGAATAGCGCCTTGTGGGTTCAACTCCCCCACCTTCCGCCAACTATCATGGAGAAGCAAACCGACTGGCGACGGTAGGCTGCCTTGAAAGCAGTCGAGCGCTCCTAGCGCCTTGTGGGTTCGATTCCGACCTTCTCCGCCAAACACGATGTGCCAGAGAGGCTAAATGGAGTGGTCTGCAAAACCAAAGTGAACATCACTATCGTGGGTTCGAATCCCACCATCGTGTATCTAACTAGCAGTATCTAATACTGCTAGTTTTATGCACTACTACCTTTACCAAACCAGAAATGTCATCAACGGCAAAGTGTACGTTGGTGTCCAATTGAGGGAGCCTTGTGCGAGAACTGGATGTTAGCAAGTGGGATGCACGTAACTTGCTACAGGAGACAGTCGGTAGCGTCTATAGAGCAGGACTCCCCCAATTGGATTATCACGGAAGGTCAAACCGACTGGCGACGGTAGCTGCTTGGAAAGCAGTCGAGTGCTAAACCTTGGCGCCTTGTGGGTTCGACTCCCGCACCTTCCGCCACTTTACAACGCGCCTCTGGCTAAGACAAATCGGCACAGTCGATGGCCTCAAACACCATGCTCATCCCGGTTCGAATCCGGGGAGGCGTACCATCCCCGCTTGACCAAATGACAAACTGGCACAGTCGGCGGATTTAAAATCCGTGGTTTTGTAGGTTCGAATCCTACATCGGGGACCACACTAACACCATGCCCTGGTGGCTCATGCAAATTGGTACAGCTACTAGCCTTAGAAGCTAGGCTTTTGGGAGTTCGAGTCTCCCCTAGGGCACCAACATCGCGCGTTTCTGAAGGGAATTGGCAGACCTTGTTGCCTCAGAAGCAACAGCTTCCCGGTTCGAGTCCGGGGAAACGCACCAAATCAATGGTAGAGTAGTTCAACGGCAGAACACCCGCTTCATACGCGGGCGGTCGAAGGGTCAGCACCTTCCTCTACTACCAATTCGGAAGTAGTGTAGTGGTAACATACTGTTCAGCGGAGCCTGTCTAGGCTTCCTACAGCAACCATACGCATAAGAAGCCAGGGTCGGTGGTTCGATTCCACCCTTCCGAACCATTTCAATAGCGGGATCTTCTAACGGTAGGCTTCCGGGCTCATAACCCGGCGAATGTCGGTTCAACTCCGGCTCCCGCAACCCTCACAGTGCATCCGTAGGTTAATCGGTAGACCGCCCGCCTTATAAGCGGGGTATGCTCTAGATGAGGGCGCAGTCCAGGTTCGAGCCCTGGCGGATGTACCAAGATCATAGGAAGTATGGCAGAGCCAGGTCGATTGCAGTGGTTTGCTAAATCATAGGTCCGTAAAAGGTCCCGCAGGTTCGAATCCTGCTACTTCCGCCACTTTTGCGTTGTGAGCTAGTGTGGTCATTCAGCGGGTGCCTGAAGAGCATCAGAACGTGGTTCGATTCCATGACAACGCACCAAAATTTCAATTCCGTAAAACCCGAGCAAGGTGCATGGGCGTGACTGTTAATCACTGGTTAGCTGAGTTCGATTCTCAGATGCGGAGCCATTCAACAACTAACGCGGGTAAGGTGTTTACAGATACATAACTGCCTTCCAAGCAGAAGTACCCGGCGCGATACCGGGTACCCGCTCCAACACACAACCATCGCTCTAGTGAGCTTTGGGGTAGGTGTAGCTTAAGGTAAAGCCTTTGGATGTGACCCAAAGAGTTGTCGGTTCGAGTCCGACCATCCACCCCAAAGCTCACCGTAGCGTAAAAGCTACTACCCGAGTAAAAGAGTCGGGTATGACTTTACTCTTTCCTTAGAGTCACGTATACTTTCTTCATCGCTGTTCGGGAAACGATGGAGAAGGAACGATGTTCTCACTGAAGAAGCCTCGCAAGACCACGATGTATCTCGTGTTCCTGTTCGCCGTCAAGGTGAGCCTGTTCGCTCTTGTGGACAGTGCTCAAGTTGAAGTGGGCGAGAAGACTTCGGCTAGCGTCGAAAAGATCGAAGATGGCATCACGGAGTGCATCCGTGCTCGATCCGAAGAAGAAGAACGGGAAGAAGAAGAACGCCGTCATCGCGAGTCCCTGTACAAGGATGGTCAAGCGTTCTACTTTCCTAGCTGGGCTAAGCTGTGGATGCCTGCGGTGAAGTTCGGCGTTTTCAATTTCCGAGTGTTCGACAACGACTTCCAACAAGAAGTCGCCACCATCGAGCGCAGCATTTAACCCCTGTGGACCTAGAGCAGCTGGCGCAGGCGACCGGACCTTCAATCCGGGAAGATGAGTTCGAATCTCATTAGGTCTACCAATCAACATAGGAGAGTTCGCCATGGGTGGCGATGCAAGTAAACGTTGCGTCCCTTTCGGGGCGTAACTCAATTGGTCTTAGAGTACCGGGCTTTTACCCCGGGAGTTGTGGGTTCGAGCCCCACCGCCTCGACCATCGTTTTCAACATGCCGTTGTGGGTCAAAGGTTGGCCAGCGGATTGTCTATCCGCCTTATGCAGGTTCGAGTCCTGTCAGCGGCGCCAACTACGGGTCCTTAGCTCAGCGGTAGAGCGTCTGCCTTACAAGCAGAGGGTCGAGGGGTCAGCACCTTCAGGACCTACCATCTTCACAATTCAGCATCGGCGTGGAAGGACACGCAGTAAGGCAAACATGGGTCAGGCAGCGGATGACCGCTGACGTTCTACGGATTGGCGATGCCAACGTTCTAGCCTAGGCTAGCGGACGCCGATGAACCCAACCGGTATCAATCCCGGTATGCTGAAATGTGAAACAAGTTTCCCCCTAGCTGCGCGGGGTGTGCGCAGCGGGCTCCCGACCCAATGCGGGCGTAGTGCGGCGTTAACGCGCGGGTTTCCAGGTCACCCAGTTCGAAGGCTACCAACCCTTCGTGCGCTAAGAATAGGACGCTGGTGGTTGACTTTGTACCCGTTCAACCCCATGAACAAGTAACGGGATCTGCCGGTGGGTAAGCCACAAGTCGTGTCGATTGGAAAAACGAGGCGCACCAATCTTAGCCGGATTAGCTCAGGTGGTAGAGTGCTGTCTTGGTATGACAGAGGTCGCAGGATCATAGCCTGCATTCGGCTCCATACAATAGAAGGTTAGTTCAATGGCAGAGCAGTCGCCCGATTAGCGACCTACCTGGGTTCGATTCCTAGACCTTCTACCATCCCTCCATAGCTCAGTGAAGAGAGCGAGTGGCTACGAACCACTAGGTCCGAGGTTTGATCCCTCGTGGAGGGTCCACTTTACTTCTTCGAGAAGATCGACTATACTTTAATCAAACATCACAGATCGTACTCTCTGTAGCTCAATGGATTTAGAGCGGGGGGCTTCTATCCCCAGGGTTGTGGGTTCGAGTCCCGCCAGAGGGTCCACTTCTATGCCGGGGTGGTTTAACTGGTAACACAGCGGTTTCGTACTCCGCAGTTGGGGGTTCAAGTCCCTCCCCTGGCTATCAATCTACCTAGTAGTGCTATGCACTACTACCTCTATCAAACCCGAAACACTGTCAACGACAAAGTGTATGTTGGGGTTCACCAGACCGAAGACCTAAACGATGGGTACTTGGGGTCCGGTGTAGCCTTGCAACATGCTATAGAAAAGTACGGAGTCGAGGCATTCGAGAAGACTGTTCTAGAAACCTTCGAGTCAGCTGACGCGATGTACGCGAGGGAAGCCGAAGTGGTTGATGAAGCCTTCTTAGCGCGTGAAGATGTATACAACCTTAAGGTTGGTGGGAGTGGTGGATGGGATTACGTTAATAACCACATACAAAGTAAAAGTTGGAGACGTATGGGTGGTATTGCAGTAAAAATGCAGTGTCGTGGAATTTTTGGTTCGGACTCTACGATTCGTGATCGCGCTCGCCAAACGCTACGCGAGAAAAGATTAGGTCTTTTTAACCCAGAAGTTCAGAAATGCGGGGCTGCCATCGGACAACCACTAGCAGTCCACGCCGCCCTTTCTGAAGAGAGTAGGACCAAACGAAAAGCTACATTAACTTCTATTCAACATCAACAAGGTGAACGCAACAGCCAGTTTGGTAAACGTTGGATCACTAACGGTGTTGATAATGCTATAGTTCACAAAGACCAACCGATCCCGGGTGGGTGGCGGTTGGGAAGAGTAGTTTAGCCCTTGTAGCTCAGTCGGTAGAGCAGCGGTCCTGTAAATCGTTGGTCCGGGGTTCGAAGCCTCGCGGGGGCACCACATAGTACATCATGTCATATATCATCGTCAAACGTGCAGGAAAGACCTGGGACACGTATTGGGAAGAAGACCCGAAGGTTACTGGGGCGTTGGCTGAGTATTCCGCCGCGTTTACCCTACCCGGTGTTAAAAACGGGATTGTGGAACGTTATGACGACGAACAAGTAGCCGAAGCAGATTGCAAGCGTCTGAACGAGGCTAACCCCGAAGGCGACTACGCCGTGTGCAAGCTTGCTATTCCACAGGAAGACCTTACATCATGACCAATGCAGTGCGCGACTACGTTCGAACCCGTCTGAGCGAAGTTCAACGTCGGCAAATCCTCAAGGATTACGACAACTTTGAGAACGCCGGATCCATCGGAAACTCCGTCCTTCGCACCGTCACCGAAGATGTGCAGCATGAAATCGGGCGCGGCGCTGGAAGCTTCGGCATGTGGAGCCAACTGGTAGCGTTCGAGGTGGCGCGGGCGTTCGCAGAGGAACGCATCGCAGATAACCGCCTGTTGCAAGAACAGGGCTACCTCAAGACGTAAAAATCTCTTTACTTCCTAGCGGGAGTAGGCTATACTTTAGTTGTTGGTTGTTCGAAAGTCCTTTTCTGGAGTGTAGAATGAGTGCCACGATGAAGCGTATGAAGCTGTCCCCGATGGTGGAAGATGCTGCTAAGCAAGCCGACCCCAATGACAAAGCCCTTCAGGCGGTCATTGCGTGGGACCCCATCACCGTGACCAGCAATCTGATTCGGGATCTGCGCCGCGCCGGTAAGGGTATAGAAGGGTTCAACGAATCTGATACGATGCGCGCCCTGGTGCAGTTTTTCCAAATCAAGATTGTGGGCGTGAACTACGAAAATCCCGACGAGTATGCGCAAGCTTTCGCTAGGGGCGAAATGCGCTACGGAGACATGTTCGACATCGAGGGAACTTTCAACCCGGCTCTGGGGCAAATCTCGGTGCTGGCCAAGATCGATTCTCCGATCCCGATGTACGACAAGGACCACATCAAAGAATTCTGCTCTACTTTCGTCGGTGTGATGATGCACGAACTGGCGCACGTTGCACAGATGGAAGCCTCTCCCGGGCTGTTTCGTGCTAGTGCGATAAACTTCAACAGCGGAAGTATGAGCGATGCCGATATGGCCACCGCCTACTACAACAATCCGTTCGAAATCGACGCTTTCGCAGCTACGTCTGCGCTGTGCAATCTGATGGGGTGCGATTACTACTACAGCACGCTGCTGGAGAACGCTCCCCTGACGATGGACAACCGCAAGGCTTTCCAGAATCGAGTCGATTTCTGGATGGGGTTCCTGAGCGACGGGCGGAAGCGCTACGTCCCGATGGACGAAGTGTACGATTTTTCTTCCAACAAGCTGATTGAAGCTGCATGATTACATTTAATCTTCCCCGGCGCCTAACAACGTGGCTCACAGAGCGCGCCCTGGATGTCATCGAGAGCCGCCCTCCCGATTTCATCATAGGGAAGGGAAAGACCGACACCGACCGCGACTACTTGTGCCGGTGGTGGGTGATTCCTCGAAATCGGCTGTTCAACATCTATCTTCATCTGGTGCGCAAGTCCGATGATGACCGTGCTTTACACGATCATCCATGGATCAACGCTTCTATCGTCCTCGAAGGCGAGTACGATGAGGTCACCCCGAAGGGGACCTTCCGCCGAACTGCGGGAAGCGTGGTTCTACGCCGGGCTACTGCGCTACATCGACTGGCCCTACCCTCGAACGGGGATCACGGGCAGTTTGCAATGACTTTCTTCATCACTGGCCCGAAGATCCGGAACTGGGGATTCGCCTGCCCGAAGGGGTGGGTACCTTGGCAAAGGTTCGTTTCGGCTCGCGATGAGGGTGAAGTAGGACCCGGTTGCGGGGACTGATTTTTGATTGACCTTTCAAGGAACGAAGTACATCATGACTACCGAAAACGCTTTCCAATCCGCTGAGCAGGATGGAGTTGTAAACCCCGACGAGGACAACGCGAAGCTGGAAGTGGCGCCGCCTATCGACCCCACGAACATCTTCGACATCTTCCCGTCGCTGCGTGCCGAGAACAAGAACCAACCCCGCATCTACTCATCGAAGAACCTGTCCAACACCAAGAAGGGTCCTGGGCGCAAGCACTTCCAAGGCAACATTCAGCAAGAACTGCGCCGCCGCCTGTTCATTCAGGTCGCCCGCCAAAAGCTGGAGCAGATCAAGAGTGACGCCGAGGGCGCGGAAGTTCCGGAAGAAGTAGCCGCCTAACCCTTTACTTTCTTCCCGTTTGAGACTATACTTTCTGTAAGGGTCGGGAGTTCCGATCACAGTGAGGTAAGAGGTACATCATGGCACATGAACTGACTGAACGCGAAGATGGGTTTGTGGAAATGGCCTTCACCGGCTCCCGCGATGCCATCTGGCACGGATTGGGAAACGAACTTCCCGAGGGTGCGCCGATTGAAGATTGGCAGCGCTCTGCCGGGATGGACTGGCAGGTGCTTCGCGCCCCGGTGAGCTTCACCGTTGGCGAAGGCATCAACGCGATGACTCTCGATTTCGACGGTCGAGAAGTCATGTATCGTAGCGACAGCAAGGCTCCGCTGGCGGTGTGCAGCGACAAGTTTCAAATCGTGCAGCCGGGCGAAATTCTGGAGTTCTTCCGGGATCTGGTTGCAAGCAACGGTATGAAGCTGTCTACTGCGGGTACGTTGTTCGGTGGGCGTCGTTTCTGGGCGCTGGCTGAAATGGGCAAGGACTTCGCCATTGACGGGGTGGATAAGGTGAAGGGGAACCTTCTCCTGACGACTTCGGTGGACGGGTCTTCGGCTACTACCGGTAGGTTCGTGTCTACCCGCGTCGTGTGCAACAACACTCTGACGCTGGCGATGGCGGAAACCGGTGCAAGTCGTATCGTGCGCCGCAGCCACCACTCGGTGTTTGACCCGAAGGCGGTGAAGATCGACCTGGGTCTGATCGACAAGTCGTGGGACAAGTTCCTCAAGGAAATCAAGCAACTGAGCGAAACCAAGATGGATGATCGCCAAGTTCGCAGTTTCTTCGAGGATCTGGTGTTCGACCCGAAGAAGCAGCCTGAAGAACAAACGTGGGGTACCGTTCGTCGTCTCAACAACCTCGAATCTCTGTACCGCACGGGTGCCGGAGCCGATATGGCCTATGGGACTGCGTGGGGCGCGCTGAACGCGGTGACGAACATGTACACCCACGGGACGGGGAAGCGCGATCCCTCGGCTCAATTCGTGGACAGCTTCGAAGGTGAGTACGCCAAGATGAAGTCCCGCGCCATGGATGAGCTTCTGGCTCTTGCGTAAACCTACGGGAGGGAGTAAAATCCCTCCTAAATACCCGACAATTTATGACGATCAGCTACAACGAGCTACTGAGTAAGGTGGAAAGCCTGCGAAATAGTGAACCCCGAGTAGTGGTGGTGAACTATGAGTGGACCCCCACAGAGGCCATTCTGGAGACTGTGGATGCCGACCGCCAGCACCGAATTCAAAGGTTCACCCCTGCGGGGGTTCGCCTTGAACATCGCGGCACGTATCGAGCAGCGTTCGATGACGAAAGTCTCGACAAACCTCAACGGGGTCGCGGAAGCCTCAAGGGCGTTAAGCGCGGAGCTTATCGCCGGTGAGTTTTAGGATGGCTACAGCACATCAACTCTTTCTTGCATAAAAGAGCCCTACGTCCATCCTGTTCTTTTTAGGCTGACTACAGCACACACTTGATTTCTTGCATCTGGAAACCAAGTTCAGCCTGTTTATTTTAGGATACTTTCAGCATCTTTTACGGACGACGAGCAGCTAACCCAGGTTCGAATCCTGGCGGGGGGAATTAAGTAGCCCTGTGGTCTAGTGGTAGGACAGCCGCAATCTACGCCGGGGGTCACCCGGCAGTATCCTGTTATTTTGGAGTACACCATGACTTTTGCATCTGCCGTAATCAACCAAGAAGACCGCACGGAAAACGGAATGAAGACCCGTGCCGGTTCTGCCAGCGCCTGCGTCGATCTGTTCTACAAGATCGGGGCTTCTCGGAAGGAAGATATCACTCCTGCGTTTGTGCAAGCCTACGTGGAAGATCGTGAACTGGCTTTCCGCATCGTTGCGTGGGCCCGTGACGCGCGTCAAGGTGCCGGCGAACGTGAAACGTTCCGTAGCATCCTTCGCTACGTAGAAAACGCCGACCCCGATTTTGCAATAGAACTGGCGTTGAAGGTTCCCGAACTGGGACGATGGGACGACCTGTTCGCTTTCCAAACACCGCAACTGCGTGAATTCGCCTTTGGGTTGATCGGTTCGGCGTTGGAAGAAGGAAACCGTCTGGCTGCAAAGTGGTGCCCGCGTAAGGGTCCCGATGCTGTGGCCCTGCGCAAGTTCTTGATGTTGAGCCCGAAGGCTTACCGCAAGCTGTTGGTTCGGTTGACTGAAGTGGTCGAAACCCAAATGTGCGCCGGTAGGTGGGACAAGATCGACTTCTCCAAGGTTCCGTCCGTGGCTGCGGCTCGCTACCGTACCGCCTTCGCCCGTCACACCCCGAAGTACGCCGAGTACGTGGCTGCTTTGGCTCGTGGCGACGAGGGTGTGAAGATCAATGCTGATGCGGTGTTCCCTCACGACATTCTGCGCGGGTACTTTGACGGTAACAACGACTCTACCAGCCGTCAAGCGCTCGTGGCCCAATGGGACGCGCTGCCGAACCTGATCGGGGATGCGTCGGTACTGCCGATGGCTGATGTGTCGGGTTCGATGGAAGACTGCATCGACCAATCCGGATTGAGTGCTATGATGGTAGCAATCGGGATGAGCCTGTACTGCGCCGACAAGAACCGGGGTCCGTTCAAGGACGTGATTCTCACCTTCTCGTCGCGCCCGCGCCTGTACAAGGTATCGGGCGATGTGATCCAGAAGTACGAATCCCTTTCGCAGGCTGATTGGGATATGAGCACCGACCTGCACGCCGCGTTGGACTTGATTCTGCACACGGCGGTGAAGGGGAGCGTAGCGCCGGAAGATATGCCGAAGACGCTGTTGATCTTCTCGGACATGCAATTCAACGCGTGTGTTCGTCATGACGACTCGGCAATCGAAATGATCCGCCGTAAGTACGAAGAAGCCGGGTACGCAATGCCCAAGGTGGTCTTCTGGAACCTCAAGAATTCGAAGGGGGTCCCGGTGAAGTTCGATGAAAGTGGAACGGTGCTCGTGTCGGGGTACAGTCCCAATGTCATGAAGAGCGTATTGAACGCTGCTTCTACCACCCCCTACAAAGCCATGCTTCAAACGGTGGGGATCGACCGGTACGCCCCGACTTTTGCGTAAGCCACTTTCGCCGCTACCTATCGAACTACCCCACACCGGAGATACCTAGATGCCTGTTTATGAGTTTCGGAACAAGGAAACCGGAGAAACCTTCGACAAGATCCTTCATGTGAATGAACGAGAAGCTTTCCTAGCCGAAAACCCTAACATCGAGCAGGTCCATCTCACCCCCATGGGAATGGCGGTGGTAGATCCGGCACGAATCGGGCTCAAAAAGGCCCCTGCGGGGTTCAAAGAAGTCCTCCGTAACATTCACCAGCGCACTCCTGGTAGTGAACTGAACAAAGTAGCCGACGTTTAATCATGTCTCGAACCTTCCGGCGCACGCGCGACAAACAGCGTGCTAATCTGGAAGCTGGCGGCATCGCTTCTTTTTGGTGGTTCTTTTACGATTTACACGAGGTGTGGCGTGCCCATGCCGATCTGAAACCGTGGATCACCCCTCCGAAGTTCATTCGCCAGCTTTACAACCGCTCCCATCGTCATGCTCAAGAACAAGAACTTCGGCGCAGCCTCCGCGAAGGCGACGGCGACGAAGCTCAACTTGACACTCGTCAACGCCACTCGGCGCATTATGACTACCTGTAGTAGACTTTCAACACAAGGTACCCTATACTCTAGGGTACCTTTTTCTTTCTGTACATACGCGGAGAACTATGAGTAACGATTTTCTAAAGACAATGAAAGATGTAGTCAATAGTGACTACGCTTCTCTAGCTGATGAAGGGGTGGTGGGCGAAGTCTCCAAGTTCATCGATATGGGCAGTTACGCTCTGAATGCCTTGGTGTCTGGGTCGATCTATGGGGGGTTTCCGGCGAACAAGATCATCATGCTCGCCGGGGAGCCTGCCGTAGGAAAGACGTTCTTCGCCTTGGCAATGGTCGCGGACTTCATGCGCAAGAACCCCGATGGCCAAGTGGTCATGTTCGAAAGCGAAGGTGCTATCACCAACGACACCTTCTCGTCCCGAGGGATTGATCGTAGTCGCGTGCTGGTGGTACCGGTGGTGACTGTGCAAGAATTCCGAACTGCTGCCCTGCGTGTGTTGCAGGCTTACGAGGGATTGAAGAAGCGACCGCCGCTGCTGATGGTATTGGATTCGTTGGGGATGCTATCCACTTCGAAGGAAATCGCCGACGCCGCCGAGGGCAAAGACACTCGCGATATGACCCGTGCGCAGTTGATCCGTGGGGCGTTCCGCGTCCTGTCACTGAAGATGGGCGTTCTGAACGTGCCGTTGATCGTCACCAACCACGTTAGCGAAGTCATCGGAGCCTACGTCCCTACCAAGACCACCACGGGTGGTATGGGAGCGAACTACGGCGCGTCCACGGTTGTCATGCTGACTAAGAGCCGTGACAAAGACGGTACCGCCATCATCGGCAACATCATCAAAGTCACCCTTGCCAAGAGTCGCTTCACGCGCGAGGGGTTGCGAGTGGAAACGAAGCTTTCCTATGAAGACGGTCTACTCCCTTACCACGGGCTCGTGGAGATGGCAGTTGAAGCCGGGGTGTGGAAGAAAGAGGGGAGCTACGTGCTCGTGGACGGGAAGAAGATGTTCCCTTCGCAAATCTACAAGAATCCCGAACCCTACTTCACCACCGAAGTCATGGATGGGATTGACGCATACACACGTTCCCATTACATGTTCGGGATGGACAAGCGTGTGAATCAAGTCGAACTGGATGAGGAAGAAAGTCATGGCACAGCGACTGCTTAATGGTAATGTGCTCGTAGAAACACATTTTGGCACGGAGAGTACGACTTATCTCGTAACGCTTATGGAAGAGTGGGCGCGAGGGCTCCCCGCCGCTAACGTCACCCCACGCGGAAAGTTCATCTATTGGGTGAACTCGGCTAGCTTTCCCGAGGAAAGCATTCCCAGCGTTCGAGAAGTGCTAGAGGAACTGATCCGCGAAGAACTTTCCCCTGGCGATAACATCCCCTACCAACTGAAGATTGTTGCTTATGGCGCTGCCCACTCGAATTGAAGAAGCCGTTCTCTACGGTATTCTCAACAACGAGGAATATGCCCGATTCGTAACCCCCTACATCAAACCCGAGTATTTCAACGATCCTCCCGAGCGCCTAATCTACACGGTGTTCCAGAAGTCTTTCTCCAAGTATAACAAACTCCCTACCCCCAGCATGCTAAGTCTGGACGTGAACGCGTCCAGCGGGCAATCCGACTCCATCGTAGCCGACGCCCAATCCATCCTCAAGGGGCTAGTCGGGGGGAAAGACGAAAGCTACGACAAAGATTGGCTCGTAGACGAAACGGAGAAGTGGTGTAAGGACCGCGCGCTGATGCTGGCGATTATGGAGTCGCTAGAAATCATCGAGGGCACTTCCAAGACTAACAAATCCAAGGACGGGCTTCCTAAGCTGTTTGAGGAAGCGTTGCAGGTTAGCTTCGACTCTACCATTGGTCACGACTATATGGATGACTCGGCTAAGCGCTACGACTTCTACCATCAAGAAGACACCCGCATCCCTTTCGATCTAGACTACTTCAACCAGATTACCAAAGGGGGTTTGCCCAAGAAGACCCTCAACATCCTTATGGCAGCGACCGGGGTGGGTAAGACTTTGGTTAAGTGTCACCTAGCCGCTAACTGGTTGATGAGAGGGTATAACGTCCTCTACATCACGATGGAGATGAGCGAGGAACGTATCTCCGAACGCATCGATGCCAACCTTATGGGCGTGTCGTTGAACGATATGGAGAACTTGGATCGAGAAGTGTTTGTCTCGAAGATGGACGCCATTCGTGCTAAGACTACTGGCAAGCTTATCGTCAAAGAGTACCCCACCGCACAAGCCCACACAGGGCACTTCCGCGCACTGATTGAGGAATTGAAGACCAAGCGTAACTTCATCCCCGACGTAATCATCATCGACTACATGAACATCTGCGCCTCGCAGCGTTTGCGAATGGGAAGCAACGTGGGCTCCTACCACTACATCAAGGCTGTGGCGGAAGAAATTCGGGGGCTAGCTGTCGAATACAATGTCCCCGTAGTGACCAGCACGCAGACCAACCGTAGCGGTGTGAACAACTCGGATATTGAGCTTACGGAGACTTCCGATAGTTTGGGTGGACCTATGACGGCAGACATGATGCTTGCCCTTATCGTTACCCCGGAGCTAGAAGAAGACGGGCAGATCCTGGTGAAGCAGTTGAAAAACCGCTACACCGATCCGGGAAAACTTCGCCGGTTCATCATCGGTGTAGACAAGAGCCGAATGCGCCTCTACAACGTCACCCAAGACTTCCACGACTTAGCTGCCGACGCCTCGCACCACCCGGACCCGAAACGCCCCCGGAAGGCGCAAGAGGACGAGGACCGACCGTTGTTTGACCGTACCCCCACTGGGCAACGCATTGCAGCCGAGGCTTCCTCCGCGTTTAAGTACGACTAGACTTTCAACCACTCATCCGATAAGATAGTACCGTTTTTCACTACCCCTACTAGAGGGTTATTCCTATGAAGTCCAGTGTAACTTTCACTTTCAAACCCTTTGCTTTCCTTCGAACCGGAGTTGCCATCTCGGCATTCCTGGCACTGTTGAAGTACCTCTTTTTTCCGACGATGTATATGTGGGTAGTGTTAGCGCCTGCTGTATTCGCCGGGGTGGTAACTGTCGTTGCCGGTTCGTACCTCTACTACATCTTTCGCAAAGCTACTCGCGCGCTGCACGAGGCGCTAGCTTCGGATATTGGCAAGTACATCGAGAAGTGAGATGAAGAATCAAAGAAAGTTTCGTCGCAACGAGGATGATGAATACATCGTGGATCGTCGATCTGCCTCCCGGGGCCATCGTCGCGCTCGAAGTACCGAGGAAGCAGCGTTGCCTATTGAGGACGACGAAACCGAGGAAGTGATTAGGCAGTATGGGATCGATCCGCGCCGCCTAAATCGCTCTAACTAAGCTAACGGACCTATACTGTCCGCTAAAGGTCCCGCGTTACACTGCGGGTAATACATCTACACCTAGATACACGAAAGGTAAATCATGGTAGATTTTGCAAAACTACGCAACCGTTCATCCACCAGCTTCGCGAAGATCGCTGAGGCGATGAACAAAGCCAACGAGGGCTCGTCCAACAAGGATGATCCGCGCTCTTGGCAACCCACGAAGGACAAAGCCGGTAACGGCAGCGCTGTCATTCGTTTCCTCCCGGTATTCTCCGATGATGAACTCCCCTGGGTTCGTATGTGGAGCCATGGCTTTAAGGGTCCGACCGGGAAGTGGTACATCGAAAACTCCCTCACCACCCTCGACAAAGAAGACCCGGTAGGCGAATCCAACTCCTATCTGTGGAATGTGGTCGGCACCGAGGAAGCGCAGAAGATTGTGCGCGACCGTAAGCGTCGCCTGTCCTACACTTCCAAGATTTACGTCATTCGTGACCCGGGCAATCCGGACAACGAAGGGAAGGTGTTCTTTTTCTCCTACGGGAAGAAGATTTTCGAGAAGATCATGGACAAGATCCAGCCGTCCTTTGACGAGGATAAGCCGGTGAACGTGTTTGACTTCTGGGAAGGTGCAGACTTCAAGCTTCGCGTCGCCAAGGTCGAAGGCTACTCCAACTACGACAAGAGCACCTTTGCCGATCCTACGCCGCTGCTGGGTGGGGACGAAGGGAAGCTGGAAGCGGTGGTTGAACTGATGGACGAATTGGGACCTCTCGGGGATCTGGTCGCGCCGAACAAGTTCAAGTCTTACGACGAACTCAAGCGCCGTTTCATCGCGGTGGTCGGGGAAGCTGGGAATTTCCCCCCTGCCGAAGGTGAGGCTGCACCCGCTCCCACGCGTGCAAGTCGGCGCCCGACTCGCGACGAAGCTCAAGATCAGAACGAACCGCGTTCGCCGGGTCGATCCGCCGAGCCCGCAATGGCTGAAGGGGAAGATCCCGATGATGTGGATAGCTTCTTCGACAATCTGAGCGCTGGCGCTACGTCCTAACCTCTCCGCTGCGTCCTCCTATGAAGATTCATACTTCCAGTGAGGCGCAGCTTTCCATTTTGATTAACTCAGTAGTGAGCGATTTGAAAGAGGACTTTACCGAAACTCTCAAAGAACTCATTACTGAGATATATCGTGATGACAAACAGAAGATCAAAAGCAAAGTCATCGCTATTCGTTATGTGAATGCTGTGCTTTTGTATTTCAACTCTCGCCTAACTTGCTTCGACATAGAGTATGACACTACTGAAATGTGTCTAGTGCTTAACGTTCGACCCCGGAGCAGCGGACCATCTCGATCCTTTTTAACATGACCGAAAAAACTACTCCTACCCAAGAACAACTAGATTCACAGCGTGCGATTCAAGAGCAGGCTATGAATCTCTTTAATGCGGTTCATTCAAACCCACTCCAAGCTGTGATTGCTTGGATGTTAGCTGCGAAGCAAATCAGTGCTAAGCGCGAATTCCTCCCCAAGAGCTTCAAGTTTCAACTTGGGATGATTATGGAAGAAGTGTCCGAACTAGCGTCGCGGTTTGATGACACTGTGTTTAGCCCCGCGCTGAAAGCCGAACTGCACGCCAACGCCGAACGCCTCAAGAGCAAGGATACCACCGATGAAGGGGTATACAGGGCGTTGAAGAATAACCAGGAAAACGCCAAGAAGATCCTCGATGACCTCTTGGACACGATTTGGGTGACCGTTGGTGCCGCCGCTGCCGGTGGCTTTGCGGTGCAAGAAGGTTGGGACGAAGTAGCGCGGGCTAACTTTGAGAAGTTCTCACTATGTGACTCCCCTAACCACACCCCGCGCGAATGCCCCGAGTGTGGCGGGCTAGCTATGAAGGCGGTACGCGACGCAAACGGAAAGGTGGTTAAGCCTGCCGGCTGGCGCGAACCGAATCACACCAACTTCATTCCTCCCGGATTGGTTGACCCCCTTTCTATCACCTGATCTTTCTTCCTCCCCTATGGCAAAGCGTAATACGCTACAAGAAGTAGCGAAATCTGTCAGCGACTCTCCCCCCGCAAAGACCACCTCCCGCGCTCTGAAAATTGACCACGGGAATCTCAAGCAAATCAAACCCATTACACTTGCACAAAACGAAGTCTTCAAAGCTTACAAGCGCGGAGACTACTTCATCACTCTTACCGGCTCGGCGGGGACCGGTAAAAGCTTCATCGCCACCTACTTGGCTCTAGACGAAGTGCTAGATCGAAGCACTCCCTATGAACAGCTAGTCATCGTTCGCTCTGCGGTCCAAGGGCGCGACATTGGGTTTACCCCGGGTACGGTAGAAGAAAAGGCGGCGATGTACGAAACCCCGTACATGCAAATCGCTTCCGATCTGTTCGGACGCAGCGACGCCTATCATCGGTTGGTTGAGCAAAAGCACATCCAGTTCATGGTAACGTCGTTTCTGCGCGGGACGACCTTCAACCGGGCTATCATCCTAGTGGATGAGGCACAGAACATGAACTTCGGCGAACTCTCTACCATCATCACACGCGTGGGGCATGAATCGAAGATCATCTTCTGCGGAGACATTCGCCAAGACGACCTGACGTACAAGCGCAAGGATGTGTCGGGGTTTCAAGACTTTCTCGCCATCGCTTCAAAGATGAAGTCTCATACCAACATCAACTTCACCACTCGGGACATTGTACGTTCGTCGTTGGTCAAGGAGTTCATCGAAGCTCATGAACGGCACGAGTCGGCAGAAGCCTCCACTCGTGCCCGTAACCATGCGAAGCGCGTTCTGGCGGAAACGCGGGAAGACCCGGATGATAAGGAAGATACCGCGTCACCTCGCCGCTGGCCAGGGCTCCCGGAGACTGTATGTCTACTGCAAGAATCGGCAGGTAACGCCGGGAAGGTTCCTTGGGCAGTTGAGACGGATGATTAATAATCCTTTCAACTATCGCTTCGGGAAGCTAGAGCGAGTAGACAAGGCGGGTTGGCGCTTCTACGTCACGCCTGCCGGAACTTTCCCCTCGGTGACTACGGTGTTATCTCTAGGTGCTGACGAGAAGTGGTTGGATGAATGGAAGGCTCGCGTAGGAGAGGAAGAAGCCGCGCGAGTAAGCGCCCGAGCTACGCGACGCGGTGAAGCTATCCACTCTTTCGCTGAACAGTACCTCTTAGGGGAAACTCCGCGTCCGTCGATTGTGGATAGGGAAGTTTGGACAGCGTTCAAACCATTCGTGCAACGCATTAGCGATGTAGAATGTCTAGAAACGCGGCTATACAGCGCTAAACTCCGCGCTGCCGGTACGGTAGACTGCATCGGGAAGTTTGATGGCGAACGCTCAATCATCGACTTTAAAACCTCTCGATGGGGTATGAAAACCGACGAAGACATTCACGACTACTTCATACAGGAATCGGCTTACTCTTTCGCCTACGCCGAGCTAACCAACTCTCAACCCATCCGAACCCTTGTAACTATCATCGCCAACGATGATTTGAAACCCCAACTGTTTGTCCGACCGCTAAAGATCACCTACATTCAAGACTTCCTCCACTACCGGGAGAAGGCTGATCTTTACTTTCAACAACAAGGTGTTCTATAATCTAGTGGTACCTTACCCCCTTTGCTTTGTGGAGCTTTGAATGGAACTATCCAAGGAAACCCTTACCATCCTCAAGAACTTTGCCAGTATCAACCCCAACTTGCTAGTCAAGCAGGGGTCGGTGCTGAACACTATGAACGCGCAGAAGACCATCTTCGCCCGCGCCAAGTTGAAAGAGGACTTCCCGGTGGAATTCGGGATCTATGATCTGAGTGAATTCCTGGGAGCACTCGCGCTGTTCGACGCCGCGCCGGATCTTCGCTTCGAAGACAAGTATGTGCGTATGGAAACACCCGAGTCGAGCGTCAAGTTCTACTACGCGGAGCCCGCGACTCTGGTGTACCCCCAAAAATCGATCAACTTTCCGGGAGCCGATGTTGAATTTACGGTCAAGGATCAAGATTTCCAACGCATTCTTCGGGCTTCTGCTACGCTTAGCCGCGCCCCTGACGTGGCTTTTGCTTCTGATGGTGGGGGTAGCGTGTCTGCCCAAGTAGCGGACAAGAACAACCCTACATCTAACGTCTTCCACTTGGACTTGGGTAAGGCTACGGAGAATCTAGAATTCCGTGCCTACGTCAAGATCGATAACATGAAGATGATCCCCGGGGAATATCGCGTCGCGTTCAGCAAGCGCAAGATCAGCCACTTCGTGAGCGCGGACGGGAACCTGGAATACTTTGTCGCGCTAGAAACCGACAGCAAGTTCGAGTAAGAACGATGATCTTGGTAGACTACAGCAGCATCAGTATAGGCGCAGTACACGCGCTTCACGAATCTCTCGTCAAGGGCACTCCCGAAGAAGCCACCGATTTGTTGCGGCACGTTATCCTGAACTCTCTGCTGTCTATCAAGAAGAAGTTCGCCAAGGAATACGGTGATATAGTCATCGCCGTAGATAACCGGCGCTACTGGCGCAAGGACTACTTCCCGGAATACAAGGCATCTCGAAAAACCGACCGCGAGGCTTCTGACTTACCCTGGGAAGCGATCTACGCCGCTATGGATGATGTGAAGGATGGGCTAGACCGATTCTTCCCCTACCGAGTGGTTGATGTGGAAGGGGCGGAAGCCGATGATGTGATCGGTACGCTGGTCCATTACATTAGAGACAACGTAGAATTGGATCGTATGTTTGATCCCGGTCCTTTGGGTATGGAAGAGGGTCCTCCGTTGTTGATTGTTAGCGCCGACAAGGACTTTCTGCAACTACAGCAATTCACTTTCGTCAAGCAGTACAACCCGCAGCGCAAGCAATTCGTCCGCGTCACTCCGCAAGAAGCATTGGAGTACCTGCACGAACACATCATGCGCGGAGACGAGGGGGACGGTATTCCTAACGTCCGCATGCCTAACAACACGTTTGTAGACCATCTGCGGCAGCTTCCTATAACTAAGACCCTCATTGCTCAATGCAAGAGCGACGAGGGAATCTCCGAGGCTCGTGTTCGTTTGGGGTTCGACCGCAATCGGACTCTGATCGACTTGGATCGAGCCCCTATGGAAGTGAAACACCGTATCATTGATGCCTTTACCAACGCTTCTACCAAATCATCCCGCAAGCTTATCTACGATTACTTTGTCTCGCGCAGATTGCGTAATCTGATGACTAGCATCGAGGACTTTTAATATGAGTACAAATCCCCCTAAGCGTATCTATGAATTGATGGTGTGGCTAAATGACCACCCCGAACGCGTCGATGAAGTGAAGGATGAGGTGTCCCTCCGGATGCTTCTCCAGTATGCTCTCATCCCCGCCAACAAGTTCCTTCTACCCGAGGGCGAGCCCGATGGTGGATTTGGCTCGGATGATGCGCCGTATTCAATGACTGCGGTGAACCTGAACCCCGAGCTACGTCGCCTCTACATCTTCACCCGCAAGGACTTGAAGCCGATGGTCCGCGAGAACTACTTCATTGAACTGATGAAGTCCATCACACGTGACGAGGGGCGTATGATGGTAGCGATCAAGGATCAGAACATCGAAACCCTATTCCCGAACATCCCCTACGCTAAGTTGGCATCCCACTGGTGGAATCATACTTGGGTATCAGGGGCGAAAAGCAAAGACTACACCCCCGAATCGAAGCCGGTCGCCGAGGGTACCCCTCCGAAGCGCAGCCCCGGACGCCCCAAAGGTTCCAAGAACAAGCCCAAGGGAGTGGCTTAATGGTCTTTTCTTCTCCCGTCGAGTTTGCCAACTACATTGAAATGCGGGTACAGAGGGAAAACAAGCGCTACCTAGACATTTTAGTTGAAATGATTGAAAGCGAGGATGTGGATGTTGAGTCGATCCAGGATCTTATGTCCCAACCTCTTAAAGACCGCCTAGAAGTAGATTTTCAAGAAGATGGCTACCTGCGCCGCCCCTCAAACACCCTATCTTCCTTCCTCTCCTAACGCCGGAGAAGTTACTTTCAGAACCTTTTCGTACTAAACGGAAAGGTTCTTTTCTTTCACCATAACAAGAAGCTCATGGTAAAACACTCCAAATCAAAGCTCACCGATAACCGAATCGCTTACAAACCCTTTGCCTTCCCGGAATTCTATGAATTCTGGCACCGGCACGAACAAGAACACTGGATCGCGAACGAAGTCAACCTTCACCGCGACATTGTGGACTGGAACACCAAGCTATCCGAAGGTGAGAAGAACTTCCTAACCCAAGTCCTCCGATTCTTTACCCAGGGGGATATTGACGTTGCTGGGTCCTACGTCGCGAATTACCTCCCCCACTTCCCCATCACCGAGGCTCGGATGATGCTGTTGGGGTTTGCAGCGCGCGAGGCAGTTCACATCGATGGCTACTCTCACCTCATCACCACTCTAGGGCTCCCCGACGCCATCTATTCCGAATTCATGGAGTATGAGGAAATGCGTGCCAAGCACCAGTTCCTCATGGAAGTGAATGAGCAGGAGCACACCGAGGCGCAGATCGCGCACAACATCGCAGTCTTTTCTGGACTCACCGAGGGGGTGCAGTTGTTCAGTTCCTTTGCGATGTTGTTGAACTTCGCCCGCAACAACGTGCTCCCCGGGCTCGGACAAATCATCATCTACTCCATCGTGGACGAAAATCTGCACTGCGAGGGGATGACGGCGCTGTTCAAAGCTTACGTCAAGGAACACCCAGGACTGGTAAACGACGAGTTCAAGAAGGGGATCTATGACGCTGCGCGGAAGATGATCGAACTGGAAGACAAGTTCATCGACCTCGCCTTTGCTAGCGCGGGAGGGGTGATGCGCCGGCTGACTGCCGACGAGGTGAAGAAGTACGTGCGCTACCTCGCGGATCGGCGCCTGATCGGTTTGGGGCTGAAGGGGATCTTTGGGGTGAAGAAGAATCCGCTTCCTTTTATGGAAGAAATGACGACTAGCGCCGGGCACACCTCTTTCCTTGAAATCAAGGCTACCGAGTACAGTAAGGGTAACTTTTCTGGTACTTGGGGCGAAGTCTGGGCTTCGAACCGCGAAGCTTGACTCTTTACTTACACCCCCCGATAGGCTATACTAGAGCCGTTCAAGAGGAAAACTAGAATGCGACGAGTCTTTGTGGATATGGATGGCGTCCTTGCCAACTTCGACGAGAAGAAGAACCGCATGGGCATCACAGGTGATGAACTCAAGGTGCAGTACAACGCGTACCGTGACCTGCAACCCATCCCGGGCGCTATCTCGGGGGTTCGCGCCCTGATTCAACGTGGGTTCGATGTGTACATCGCGTCGAAGCCCCCGACCGCTATCCCGCATGCCTACGCCGATAAGGTGCATTGGATTCTAGACCATCTGCCGGAACTCCAACGGAAGATCATCCTCACCCCGAATAAGAGCCTCCTGGGCGACGAGGGGGACTTCCTCGTCGACGACCATGTGGACTGGAATCATAACAAGGACTTTCCGGGTACCAAGATCCACTTCGGTTCCTCGGACTTTCCGAACTGGGGAGCCGTTTTGCGGTTCTTCAAGCTGTATAGCCACGTCTAACTACAAACTCGTGGCTGGAGAAAACCTATGAACGACAAACTCAAACGTGCGCTTCGCGCTGCTAAATCGCTGGGGTGGATGATTCTGCACCCCATCCAAACGTTGAACGGAGTGCTTGCCGGGGGCAAGCGTTAATCACCATGGCTGGAATGCACAGTGTACCACCTTCGCTGATTAAGGCGGTGAATGATCTTTTGAATGAAGAAGACGAAAGCGCCGATGAGGAGTTTTTGTACAACACCATTCAGCAGCAGATCGAAAATCCGCGTTACGCTGTGGTTAACAGCGAATCTTCCTTTGTGCGCGACCGCCTAGAGCAGGCGGGGAAGCACGAATTGGCTCGCAAGTATTGGAGTTGGATTGCTTCGGGCTACGATCCCCATTGGAAGCTGCAAGCTATCTACTCTGCGCAGCGCCAGTTGGACGCGGTGGAAAGTAAGAGCCCTCGACTGGGACCCGGGGATCTGGGCACCTGAATTTAACCCTCCTGTATAGCATGACTACTCTAGCTGACATTTTCTACGAACTCGAAAACGAGTCATCTACCAACGGTAAAATCGCCATCATCCAGCGCAACGTAGACTTCCCGGGCTTTCGCTTGGCGTTGAAGGTTGCGCTTGATCCTATGATCAACTTCTACATCCGGAAGCTTCCGCGCCCAGACGCGAATATTTTTGGTCAAGGCGGCATCACTCCCACCGTTGCTATCAACCTGCTAATCGACAACATTAGCACGCGCAAGATCACCGGCAAGAAAGCCGCAGAATACATCTCCAAGATTCTCGCCTCCGTCGAACCCAACATCGACGCCAACATCGTCGGTCGAGTGGTGCTGAAGGATCTGAGATGTGGAGTAGCCGCGTCTCTCGTTAACAAGGCGCTCGGCGCGGGTACGGTGTTTACCTACCCGTGCATGCTGTGCGAAACGATGGACGAAAAGACCGAGAAGCGTGTGGAATTCCCTGCCTATCTTCAACCCAAGATGGACGGTATGCGCTTCAACGCTATTGTAGAAAACGGTAGCGTGGCGTTGTACTCTCGCAACGGGAAGCCTATCCAACTTCATCCCGATGCCATTATTCTCCAGGAACTCTCGCAGCTTCCGGATGGGATGGTGTATGATGGGGAGTTGTTAGTGAAAGTGGATGGGGTGGTTGTTAACCGCCAGACCGGCAACGGCATCCTCAACAAGGCGATCAAGGAAACCATCAGCTTCACCGAATCCAACCAAGTCCACTGCACGCTGTGGGACGTGATTTCGGTAGAGGCGTTCCAAGGTAAGTACACCTCCAACCATTACGCCGCGCGCTATTGGGACTTGTTTTACACGGTCAACGAAACCCCTCCGCCAGCAGATCAACAACCCACGGACGTTATCTACGAGTTTGAGGGGTGTACTTCGGACTTTCCTTCTACGTCGCGTTACTCTCGGATCGAAGCGATCCCGTCGTGGTGCGTGCGGTCGATGGATGAAGTGTACGCGATCCATGCCAAGCTGGTTGCCGCAGGACACGAGGGCAGCGTGTTCAAGGAACTTATGGGGCGCTGGGAAAACAAGCGTAGCCGCACCGCGCTGAAAGTCAAGGACTTCCTCGAAGCCGATCTGTTGATCACCGGGGTAGAAGAAGGGACCGGTAAGTACGCCGGAATGATGGGGGCGTTGGTGTGTAGGGACGCTTCGGGGGAATATGTGACGAACGTGGGAACGGGGTTCTCGGATGATCTTCGAAAGAGGATCTGGGAAGACCGCGACCGCGTTTATGGGTTGATCCTTCCCGTGAAGTACAAAGAGAAGATCCACACCAAGGACACAAACGAAAAGTCCCTATTCCTACCGGTTGCTGTTGATGAACCCCGCTACGACAAATCCGAGCCCGACGATCTTTCCGTATGACGAAGCGTTGGAGCCCTGGGAAAACTACTGGGTAGCAATCAGCACCACCCGTGATATCGACCCCACGTATGAGGGGTTGTACCGAGCAGCGCCGGATCTAGGGGAAAAACGTCTGAAGCGTGTGCTGCTGAGCATGCTGATGTTCTACAACTCGGGGTTCGCCTGTCAATGTGCCGAGGTGAAGGACTTTTGGCGCTTTGTGGAAGACAACTACGAACGCGCGCCGCGCGGCACCGAGCGCCGCCACTTCCGAGGCGACAACGGGCGCAAGACCATTCAACAACTCAAAGAGCGCTTCCCGACACCCGAGGATGCTCTAGATGCGTTGTACGCCCCGGACTACCTGCGCATGCGGGAGAAGTGGAAAACGGTGAACGCGTTCGGAGACTACTTTGTGTGGAAGGTGTTTGACTACTATGATCGAATCCTGGGCATGCCGGTGAACTTCGATAGCGTCCTACCCTTCATTCCCCAAGAGCCTATCAAGGGCGCGCAAGTCCTCTCGTCGCAGCTAGAAATTCCGTACTCGATGGAGCGCGTGATGGAAGTGCTGGACGAGGCTGCTGGGCGTCTTAGTCTTACCCCTCCCGGGGTTCAATCTCGCCGCGCCTCAGTCCCCGAGGCGGAAACCTTTCTCTGCATGTATCAACACTCCGTCCATAAGAGGGACTACGTGGGGAAGGACATTCTCAGCCACCACCAAGCCCTAGCCGGGAAGGGCGAGCTAGCCGAAGTAGTCAAAGGACACATGCCGCCACTGCTTCCGGCTAACTACTTTCCTATGGATAGAGTCTGGCTTTCCCCGGACCCAGCAGAAAATTCTCTCGATTCCTTCATGGAGTAATCATGCCCGACGCCCCTACTACCCTCCCTCCAGGACTAGCTAACGTCCCCGGGATGCTAGAACCCACGTACATCTTCGGACAGTACCAGAACCCCACTACCGGGGACCTCACTTTTAAGCTAGAATCGGAAGATCCTGCCATCACGCAGGAAGAACTGAACGAGGCAGTAGCTGGCGCCTGGAAGGATGGGGCGTGTGGGGTGGTTACGGTTCCTGCGTCGGCGACCACTTTCATCTCCCCTCCCACCGCTAAGTCATGAAAACTGTTGTAAACTTTTTTCGCAATCTAGCCCTTAACATCGCCGCATTCTTTGCTATAATGTGGTATGTGGGGCGCGGATTTGCGTCCCCTAAACTCTGGAAGAAGCCATGAACCTCTTTACCAACCCCGACTCCGTGGCCCAACTCGCCGAGGGCATCCTGAAAGAGGATTTGCAAGACGAAGTTGAATGGAACATCGGTCTGAACGTCACCAATGGGGACAACTCCAAGGAAGCCGTTCAAGACCGCGCCAAGAAGGCGTGGCGAGCGCTTCAGTTGTACGCTCACGCTTCCTTCCAAAGTCGCGTCGAGCAGTCTACCACCGAGCCCACCCTCGTGGTTAAGATGAAGATGGACCCCGGGCTTCTGGAAATGGTAGGCGATGACCTTTCCAACTACCTGCACCAAGACTGTGTAGCCGTCTACAATGTGACGACCGGGAAGGGCCAACTTATCGGACCTCGCGCAGCGGCGTGGGGTGAGTTTAACCCCGCCTACTTCATCCGCTGGTAATGAGTGATCCGGTAGCAACGCTAGGGAGCACCAGCGACCACGGCGGCACGATCATCACCTCAGCTTCTCGCACCTACTCCGGTGGCAAACTGGTCGCCCGAGTAGGTGATTTGCATTCGTGCCCCCTAAAAGGCCACGGCATAACCCCCATCGTATCCACCCCCGCTACTACAGACTTCGCCGAGGGAAGCCCCCTCGCGTGCGTAGGGGCTAAAGCAGGGTGTGGCGCAACGATTATTTCAGGGGTTTTGGACGATTTGACTACGTAGCCCAGCACCACTCCTAAAAGTGGCAAAAAGGGCTATTTTAGCACAACAAAATCAATAACTTACAAGGGGTAGATTTTCAATCTACCATCAGCTACTATACGGTAGCAGTTACCCCTTTTCGTTTTTAGCATGGCAGCACATACCAAATCCACTTTCCAGTACACTAACGTTGCCCCCTATGGGAACACCCTCCTAGTTCGAGGGGTAGACTCCCACAGCCACCAACGCTTTTGCGAACGTGTGAAGTTTTCCCCCACCCTCTACCGCCAAGCCCACTCGCACGAGTCCGAAAAGGCTACGATGTTGAGCGTGAATGGGACGCCCGTTTTGCCTATCGAATTCGATACCATCAACGACGCCAAGGACTACATCAAAAAGTTCGACGGAGTGAAGGGGCGAGAAATCTACGGCAACCCCAACTTCATCCAGCAACTTCTATACACCTTCCCCACGAAGTACGATGTGTCGTTGTTGGAAGTGGCTAACATCGACATTGAAACGGAAATCCTACCCGGGCGCGGAATGCCTAACGCGTCGAGCCCCGATCAAGCCATCCTCCTGATTTCCAACTATCGTCGCCGCAGCAACACCGGAAAGGTTTTCGGGGCGAAGCCTTTTACCGGAACGCTGCCGGACAGGTGGACGTATGTGCAGTGTAAGGACGAGTACGATCTGCTGAACAAGTTTTTGATGGATTGGTCGGCGAACTACCCGGACGTTGTAACTGGGTGGAATACCGAGGGGTTTGACTGGGCTTATCTGATCGCGCGCATGGGACGAGTGCTGGGCGAAGATAAGGTTAAGGGGATGAGTCCGTGGGGAAACGTCTACCTTCGTGAAGAAACCGACAAAGTTACCGGTAAGAGCGTGTGGACCGCATCGGTCCCGGGCATCGCCCATCTAGACCTATTGCAACTGTACAAGAAGTACATCATGGCAAGCCGGGAGTCGTTCTCTCTAGCGTTTATCGCGGAGTATGAGAAGGTCGATGTACAGAAGAACACCTATGACGATCTAGCTGGGGGATTCGTCGAGCTATACACCGCGCACTGGGACCGGTTTGTGCGATACAACGTGGACGACGTGCGGGCGGTAGAAGCCATTGACCAGAAGTTCGGTTACATTAACCTCCACTGTAGCGTTGCTTACGAGGCGAAGGAAAACTTCGAAGACGCCTATTCCCCGGTGAAGACTTGGGAAAGTATCATCTACAACTTCTTCGAACGCTCGAATACGGTGTTCGACCCGGACGACTATAAAGAGCGCCGGCAGTACGATGGGGCGTATGTGAAGGAACCGGTGCCTACTCTCTACGGGTGGGCAACGAGCGTGGATGCGACTTCGCTGTACCCTTCCATCGCGATGAGCTTCAACATCAGTCCCGATACGAAGCTGGGACGCATTGACGGGATTTCCCCTGCGGTTCTTCTAGCTGCCAACGAACCCATCCTTACCGATAGCGGGCGCACCGAGGAAGTGTGCATGGCAGCTAACGGTGTGGTGTTTACCACGAAGAAGTCCGGGTTCATCCCCACGCTGTTCAAATACTACTTCAGCCGGCGTAAGGAAGCTAAGGCAAAGATGCTGGAGTTGAAGAAGGCAAAAGAAGCCCTTCCCGAGTCTGCAACGCACTCGGAACGCTACGAGTTGCAGAACGAAATCTCCAAATACGACTCCATGCAGAACGCCTTTAAGCTTCTGCTCAACTCCGCCTATGGAGCTATGGGGAATAAGTGGTTCCGGTTCTATGACGTAGACCTTGCCGAAGCTATCACCCTTACCGGACAGTACATCATCCAGGCATGCGAGAAGGGGATGAACCGAGAACTAGGGGGTGTGGGTGCTGATGTAATCTACGCCGATACCGACTCCCTCTACATCCATCTCCAAGCGGTGGTGGAGAAGTACATCTATTCTCGAATCGACCGCTCGGACACCGACCAAATCGTGAACATGCTGGAGCGCTACGTCATCGACAAGGTGCAGCCCGCTATTGCGCGTATCGTGGAGGCAGCGTTGGAAAAGACGGGGGTGTTCGAGAATCGGATCAGTTTCAAGCTTGAAGGTATCGGGGACCACATTCTGTTTGTAAGCAAGAAGCGCTACGTCATGCGCGTGCTTTATAACGAGGGCGTTCGCTATCACGAGCCCCTTCTGAAAGTGATGGGGTTGGAAATCGTTCGCTCGACCACACCCAAGAGCATTCGCGACAAACTTATGTCTGCGTTGAATTACATCTTGGACGGGAAGCAAGACGAGTTGATCGAGTACGTGAACTCAACCCGAGACTGGTTTATGGACCAATCCATTCCCGACATTTCCTTTGCGCGCGGGGTGAATGGGATTGCTAAGTACAGCCACTCCGGCGACGGCGTTCCTTACAAGAGTGGGTGCCCCATCCACGTTCGCGCTGCTATCCTTTACAATGAGGTTTTACGGGGTGGTGCATATGACCCGGTGAAATACCCGCCTATTGAAGAGGGGTCGAAGATCAAGTATTGCTACCTCAAGATCCCCAACCCGATCAAGGAAAACGTCCTGGGCTTTGTAAACGACATTCCACCGGACTCGGGGCTGGCGAGGTACTTTGACTACGACACGATGTTCAAGAAAATCTTCCTCGATCCCTTGGAAGGGATTGCTACGCCGGCAAGTTTGTCTCTGGAGGAAAAGGCATCTCTGGACGAATTCTTCGGCTAAAGCTGTTGTAACTACGGCGAGCCGAACCCCCTTCTGATGGAGATGCCCCTGTATGCAATGCCAACTACCTGAATCCTTTTACCTGCCGGCGCGAGTGATTGTAGCCGACCGCAAGATTGATTGTACCCATCTATTGGGGCAATTCCTAGATGCCTCTCATTACGATGTGCTTGTGGAAGAAGATTGCGACGCATACGGACCCCCCGGTATGACCGACGAGGGGTTGAGCGAGGATCGCGTGCTGTTCAAATTCCGCAAGGGGTTCTTCAGCCAAAAAGAACAAAACGACGCCTTTGACGGATTGTTCGGTGCAGCGCACAAGAGCCACAACCGAGGAATCGCCGCAGGGCTTCATACCGACGATTCTATTATGAACATCGTCACCCCTTACCAATATGAAGTGTTCGATGCCCTATCTACCACTTCCGCCCTACATCCCATTCCCGATTTGGTAGATGAGATTAGGGAAAAGTACGCTCGCAACCCCGACCGCAACGTTAGCCAAGAGCTACGGCAAGACGCGTGGCTTAAGACTCGTGTAGACGCGGAGAAGTTCGACTTTGAAGCGTGGGTGGATCGTGCGAAGTTTCTGGGAGCGTCGGAACGGATGCAAGAGCTACGCCGCGTCCAGTCCACTCTCATTTCCAGCACGGTCTACGCGATGGAAGTACATTCGGGTGTGGTAGGATTTTACGACCGATACCCTCGCATTCCCTACTGTCGCGAAGTCTCCTACAGTCGCGACTATCCGGATCGGGTCAGGCTGGCCAGCGCATTCCTCGAAAAGCTCAACTGTGGATTCCACGAACTGCTTCCTCAACGTTGGGGCGCGCAAAAGGCGGCATGCGACCGCATCGACTCTCGGTTTGTACTCCCGAATACCGTGTTTACCACGCTCACCGTGAACAAGACGTTCCGAACCGCTGCGCACCTAGATGCCGGGGACTATGGTCCGGGGTTTAGTAACCTATGCGTGATTTCCGATGGGAAGAAGTTCAGTGGCGGCTATCTGGTGTTCCCGGAGTACCGAGTCGCAGTGAACGTGCGTCCGGGGGATCTGCTGCTGGTAGCGAACCACACAGTCATCCACGGCAACACTCCTATCATGTTGGATGACCCCGAGGCTAGCCGCATCAGCGTAGTGGCGTACTTCCGAGAAGGGCTGCTAGCCGGTGGATCTAAGGAATATGAAGACGCGCGGCGTGACTTTGTGACTTCGCGTAAAGAGAATCGTGACCACTCCCTATGGCGCCCGTTCTGGAATGGGGTTAGCCCGGGGATGTGGGAATCGGACGAGTGGTACACTTACCTTCGCAAGAAGCCCGAAGGTGAAGCTATGCTTCAGCAGTACCATCCGGAGATTTCGGCTTCATCCAGTTCCATTGAGGAATTTTTTGCATGAACACGAATGGCTTGTTTGAAATGACCTACTACGCCGGAAAGGCTATCGGACTCCGAATGACTGATCTGGCGTCGCGTCAAATTTCTCAAGGGGTTTCTCCCCATGCGGTCATCTACCGCAACGACGCCGGGGGAGATAGTGTGTTTGACCCCTTCAATTATGGGGCTGACTCGATCCAGTTAATGGCATGGTGTGAAATGCACATTCAATGTATGGATGGAGCGGTATCGATCACTTCACCTAGACTTTCAACCGACCTCATCGTAGACTACGATAAGTACGCTTCCCGTGAGCAGGCTATCCGCGCTGCGGTGTTGTTAGTAGCGGCTACGATTGGATACGGAATGGAAGTGGATAGGTTGGCAAAACGCGATGCAGAAAACGACAGCTAAGTGCATCCTTGTATGCGGCGGGCGAGACTACTCAGATGTTAACCGCGTCTACCGCGTGCTGGATGAGTTTTACGACCAATATCAAGCTATCGGTATTTATCTGCGGATAGTCGCCGGGGGAGCTACTGGAGCCGACACTATCGCGGAGAACTGGGCTAGGGATCGCGGCGTTCCTTGTAAGGTCTACCCAGCCAATTGGGCGCTCCACAAGAAAGCTGCGGGTCCCATCCGCAACGCCCAGATGCTCAAAGAGGGGAAGCCCGATTTGGTATTGGCGTTTGCAGGTGGTGCGGGAACTGCCGATATGATCGCCAAGGCTAAGAAAGCCAAGGTGCATGTAATGGAAATTTTGGAGGATGTTGTAGGATGAAACGAATGATTGCTTTGGTGGGCGAGCCCGCGACCGGAAAGACCACTTGCATGTGCGAGTTCATGCGCGAGCTAGCCGACGATTGGGAAGAGGGGAAGCTATCCAGCGCTCCCGAATTCAAGCTAGTCCAAGGTGCCATAAGTCGTCGCACCGGGGCTATGGTGTTGGGATTGTACCAGACGGCAAAGCGAGCCGAGTTTGGCGGTACAGACATGCTTAGCATGGCTGCTATGCCGCAAGTGTTACAGTGGCTAGCTTATCAGTCTCCCGCGCTGGTGATCTTCGAGGGCGACCGTCTAGGCAGCGCCAACTTCTTCGAGCAAGTCCAAGCGATGGGCTACGAATTGGTGATTCTGTACTTGACGGCAGATCGCGAGGTAGTCGCCTCTCGGCATGTAGACCGTGGGGATGAGCAAAGCGACTCCTTCATCAACGGGCGCAAGACCAAGATTGCCAAGATCACCACCAATTTTGACTTGATGGACTCGGTGGAAGAATTCCCGAACAACACTCCCGCAGACAAGGCATCTATCGTGCAGCGAATGCTCGAAGCTGCTCGCGCTCTCAACTCCCAAGCGGTATGATCACTGTAGTTGCCGAGTGGATCGCGAGCCTCACCGGCATCTTAGGCGCATTCCTTCTAGCTACCCACTCCCGTGCTTCGAGATGGGGATGGGTAGCGTTTTTCATAGCTAACGTCGCTGGGATCATCTTCTCCCTCTGCATCCAGCGCTACGGCATCCTCCTACAGCAAGTGGTCTTTATGGGGACAAGTCTCCTGGGGCTGTACAAGGCAAACTTTTTTCGATCCTGGACTAGACTTTTCCGCTAAGGTACGGTATACTCGAATCGTTGAGTTTCCTAGTACAAGGAGCGTACATCATGATCAAGAGGATTCGGAAGTTTCTCGTCACTGTGTCCCTGGTATTCGCCGCTATCGGAGCGTTGTTCCTGGCGGGGTGCGGGGCGGCAAACGCAGCAAGTCCCTTCGATGGAGTGTATGGGGTGGTCACGCTGGCCAGCCATCACTTCCCGGATCGCGGCTATAACCAAGTCAACCCCGGCATCGGGATCGAGTACGACACGGGGAACTGGGGCTTCGCTGCCGGTAGCTACAAGAACAGTTTCTACCGTAGGACCAACTACGCTGTAGTGGGCTACTTCCCGCTCACCCTCGGTAACTACCGCTTCGGTGGCTTTGTCGGACCTGCGACTGGGTATGCTATCCCGGTAGCGGGCGGAGCCCTGATCGAGTACCGTAAGGACCGCGTGGGGTTCAACGTGATGATCTTGCCCCCGGCTCAAAAGGAAGGTTCCGTGGCGGTAGGGCTGCAAGTAGTCTTCAAGTTCTGAGCTTTACTTCTCGACTCCCTTCGGCTATACTTTAGCTGTAGGGAACAACTTTCGGGAGTAGATCATGCACATGGCTCGAATCAACTACGAAAAGCAGTTCGTCGGTGGCTATCTCGATGGGGTAGTTGTCCAGGATTCTATGACCTGCCCCGTCTCGTCTCTTCAAGCCACTCTCGACCGCATGCAAGACGGCAAGACTGTTGTGCCTTGCGCGGGGGTCAGCAAGTATCGCGTCTTCGTCAAGGACGTAGTGCCCTTTGAACTCAAATGACCAACATGCTCAAAAGTATTCAAGAAGAAATCCAGCAGCGAATCGTGGAGAACCTGTTCAATCGGGTTCACGCTAAGGTCTATAGGAAGGAAGTAGCTGCGCGGGGACCAGTGAGAAGCGCCGAGGAATTGCGCCAGATCCAGGAAATCCAAAAAGACTTCTTCAACTCCGAGCTAGACGATCGGTTCAAGAAAGATCCTATGGACTGCTCGTTCGTGGTGCGAAAAGCCGAGCCCTTCTCCTACGGTTTGTCCAAAATGGAAGTGGGGAGCAGTTTCACCATCCTCAACGACGACGAACTCTACAACCTTATCAACAGCGCCTACAACGCTGGCTACTTACAACATCAACATGAAGCAAAGATTTCTGATAGCTGACCCGCACTTCGGGCACCACAACATCGTCAAGTTTACCGATAAGAACGGTAACCTCATCCGCCCTTGGACCAACCTCGATGAGATGCAGGAGGATATGATCCAACGGTGGAACAAGACCGTCGATCCCGGCGATACCGTGTACCTGCTGGGAGATGTGTGTATGACCCGTAAATCCCTGCCCATCTTAGGGCGGTTGAACGGTCGTAAGGTGCTCATCAAGGGCAACCACGATATCTGGGGGTTGAAGGACTATACTCCGTACTTTGCCGATATCCGTGGGGTGGTGAAGATGGGGGATTACTACCTAACGCACATCCCGCTCCACGAGGCGTCACTGCCGATGGAGAAGTGGTGCAAGGGGAACATCCACGGGCATCTGCACGCTCGGCGTGTACTGATGAACGACGGGTCGATCCATCCGTGGTACCTCTGCGTCAGCGCCGAACACACCGACTATCGCCCTATGGCGTTTGAGGAAGCGGTAGCGGCGTTTGAGAACCAACAGTCCCTGGTTCCCAAGGTAATGCGAAACCTGATGGATAAGCGCCTGCGCGAGCAGGGCGATACCATTGATTGAACTTGGAGGTGAAATACTTCCCGGCGATATTATCGTTCCAGAACCTTTCCGGCTGCTCTAGCACGTTGAATGCGTAGAGCAGTCGGTCTTCATGGTACGACATGCCGTACTTTGTGCTACATAAGTAGAGGATATGACGGGAGAAGTCTTCCGGGGCTTCCTTGACCAACTTTGATAGTTCCGAGTTGGACGAGGCGTACTCTCTCCAGTCACTCTCCACAGTGGATCGACGCTTGTCGGTCGGCTTGAGTTTTCGGTGGGACCAGAACCCCTTTTTCCCAATGTACGCCTTGTTCGTGCTGTTCTGGACGATGATATAAACGAAGCCCATCAACTTCAGGGCTTTAAGTTCTTCCAAAGTAGGAGTAAAATCTACTCCATCCATCTTCCAAGGCGGAAGGGGCTTTCTACGAGATACCATGTAAAGGGCTATATGATGAATGACGAAAATGACACCAAACCTACCGATGCTCTCTCGGAGGAAAACGAGAAGTTTTACATCGCTCGGCTTCTAGCCGAACTCTCCAACAAGCATGGCCCAATGGCGGCGGCAATCGCTCGCCTCGCGTTCATGACCTCTGTCATTGCACAGGAGATGATCCTGCCGGATCGCCACCCCATGCAACAAGTGATCTTCTATACGCAGTACACGAGCATGATGGAGGGGAGCATACAGGAGTTAGCGGCAGCGGCAAATCTCAATCGTGACCAAATGCTCGGGGTGCAAGACTTCATCAAAAAGGCTACCGCCTACTACAGCCGCAAATCTGCCGAAGCTCATGCAGAAGCAGCCCGAGGGACCCCCTCGGACGAGGAAGTGTTAGAGCAGCATGAGAAGAAACAAGCGGTAGCAGCCGCGTCCGAGAAGGAAAAGCCATCCGACCCCAACGTGCTCAATCTGGTCAAGTATTCTTCACCCAAGGAATACGACGAGGCGCTGAAGAAGAACGCCAGGGATGGAAAGATCCCGGTGGACTTCCTATTTGGGCCGTCTCCGGTTCAGTAAGGATGGGGAAGTGGATAGCAAAAGGGCTAGTGGTTGTAGCCCTTCTTTTTACTGGCCCCTCTAGCGTTCATCCGTCACACACTCCAGTCGCTTCATCCCAACCACCCACGCTAGCCTCCAAGATTCACACCGCTACGGTAAACCTGCGGGAGCAGGCATGCCTAGCCTATAACATCTTGTTCGAGGCGGGGAATCAACCTCCACTCGGGCAAATAGCGGTGGCGTGGGTGGTGCTCAATCGCGTCAAGAACCCCCGATGGCCCGACACGGTGTGCTCCGTGATACGCGAACCCCACCAATTCGCGTGGCTCGATAATTCGCGGCATCGGCGCTGGTTCGAAAGCTTAACCTTTCCTGCGCGCTACGCTTCCGGCTACATACGTGCGTGGGTAGAAGCGGGGAGGGTTCTCCGGGGCGCAGTACCGGACCCTACTGACGGCGCAACGTTCTACCACACTCTTGCCATTCATCCCACTTGGGCGTATACTATGGAAGAAACTGTTGTCATAGGGCAACACGTTTTCTACCGACTCAAAAGTACATCATGACCGATAACAACCTATCCGTATCTCCCGAACAGTTCTTGTGGACCGAGAAGTACCGTCCCAAGACCATCCGGGAGTGTGTCGTTCCGGAGGACAAAAAGAAGCTGTTTCAAAGCTACGTGGACTCCGGGGAAATCCCTCACTTCCTATTCTCCGGCTCCCCGGGGACTGGGAAGACGACCGTGGCGAAGGCGCTGTGCAACGAAATCGGCGCAGACTTCCTCTTTGTCAAGGCGTCCGAAGACAACGGAATCGATACGATCCGTACCCAGATCCGCCAATTTTGCTCCACTGTGAGTCTAACGGATGCGGGCAAAGTGGTGATTATGGACGAAGCGGACAATTTGTCCCCCGCTGCGCAAGCCGCCCTTCGCAGCTTCATTGAGGAATTCGCCTCGAACGCCCGGTTCATCTTCACTTGCAACTTCAAGAATCGCATCATCGAAGCCATCCACTCGCGCTGTATCGTGGTGGACTTTAAGATCGGTGCGGCGGATCGCGTCGCGATGGCTAAGCAAATGCTGAGCCGCTGCGAGGAAATCCTCCACGCCGAGGGCATCCGCGAGTACGACCGCAAGGCGGTAGCCGCCCTTATCACCAAGGACTTCCCGGACTTCCGCCGAGTCATCAACATTCTCCAAGGTCACGCCGTAAGCGGCACCATCGATTCCTCCATTCTTCTAGAGAACGATGCGAGCGTGTTTGATGAACTAATCGGAGCGCTCCGGGAGAAGAACTTCACCCGTATGCGCAAGTGGGTAGGGAAGAACTCGGATATGGACACTGCGATGTTCTATCACGACTTCTATCAACGCATCGCGCAGGAAGTAAAGCCGGAATGCCTACCCGAAATCATCCTACTTCTAGCCGACTATCAATACAAGTCGGCGTTCAGCATTGACCAAGAAATCTGCACCGCAGCGTGTATGACCGAGGTCATGAGTGTCATCAAGTTCTAAAGAGGACCCCGTATACTATGGAAACCAACCTTCTATTCACCTTTCTCGCCTTGGTGCAAGCTGCCGGTCTAGGCGCGGTGGTTTACTTGGTGGGAATGCGCCTGGGGCTATTCAAGCGCCATCTGCGTAAGCTCACCGTCAACGAACATACCAAGCTCACCTACGTTCGCGGGAGCCGGGGAAGCTACGTGGTGTCGGTGTATCCGGAGTACGTGCCTCTACCGGATGGGACGTACCGATTGGTGGTGCGGGACTACTTCGAACATTCGGTATTGTTCCAAACAGACACCGACGCGAAATTTACCCCCGGCGCTACCCCCGATTACATCAAGACCGAAGTGTACGCGGCGCTCTACCGCCTCCTACAACAAAGGGCTAAGCCCGGGAGCCACCTCACGGTCCTTTGGGCAGCGCCGAGCGAATCGGGGGAATGAAGTATGGCAGCGCCGAACCTATTCGGCGTGATTGACGGTATCATCACCAAAGATGTTGAATGGTCCCCGGAAGTAGAAAAGGTCTACTCCCCTTTCATCGTCAATCGCGCCCTTTCGCAACGAAAGGACACGTTGTTTTACGCCGAGGCTATGAATCGGCGTCGGGACCTGTCTAAGCTAGACCAGTTCACTTTCTATCGCTACGGTATGCCGAAGCTGACGAAGAAGTGGGCGCAGTGGGGGAAACGAGAAAAGGCTTCTGAACTTGTTGAGTTGGTGTCTCGTGTGTACGGGATGAGTTTGAAGAAGGCTGCTGTAGCGGTTAAGCTTCTAACTAAATCACAGGCTGAGTACCTAGTACGAGCCTACACACAACATGGTGGCGTGAGTAGAACTACAAAAACCACAAAGGATACATCATGAGTACATCAACTGAGCTACTTTTCGACTGGACTCCGGACGAAATGCTAGAAGTGACTCTTGTTAGTGATGGAAGCTTTCTAAAGACTCGCGAAACCTTGCAGCGCATCGGCATCGCGTCCAAATCCACGAAGACCCTCACTCAAACAGCCCACATCCTCCACAAACGCGGCAAATACTACATCGTTCACTTCAAAGAGCTATTCGCTCTCGACGGGCGAACGACCTCGATGACAGTGGGGGACGCGCAGCGAAGAAACTGCATTGCTACCCTGCTGGAGCAGTGGGGGCTAGTCAAGGTAGTCAACCCCGCGCTACGTGCCGGGGACGAACTGATGAAGCGAGAACTGGGGCGTCTTACCGTACTTCCCTACGAGGATAAGGAGTCGTGGAACATCGTGGTGAAGTATAAGATCGGGGGAGCAAAGAACCATGTTCACGGCGAGTGATGATCGATTTGCGGAGACTCCGCGAAAGCCAGCCTTCTCCATTACCAGCACCCACCCAGTAAAGCGCGGTACAATTACCGTCAAAGCCTCTATCATTCGCGAACTGAACACCGTGTGCGTCGTAGCGTATGACAGCGCGCACAAGCTTCCACCCGGGTATAGCGTTCGCTTCTTCCATGCCGACGATGACCACGCCCCCGTCCGCTACGTCGAACAACTATTCGATTCCCAACACGGCGGCTTACTTCCTCCATCTCCTGACCATTGATTTGAAATGAAACACTTTTGCTATGACGTAGAGACTCTTTCGCTGAAAGAGGTGGGTGTAGTGCTCTCGGCTGCTATCGTGGAGTTTAACCCTTTGGGCGGCGAAACGATGAGCCAGTTGCTTGAAAAAACCCTTCTGGTCAAGTTCGACGCGGCGGAACAAGCACGCGACGGGCGAGTGATTGATGATGATGTGGTAGAGTGGTGGAAGAAGCAAGACCCCGAAGTTCAAAAGGTATCTCTCGGGAGCGCGTGGACCGTTCCAACCATCCACGGGATTAACACCCTTCGCAAGTACATCACGGATCGAGTTGGTGTGGGCGATGACTATGTGTTCTGGACTCGCGGATCGCTGGACCAGTTTATCACTGACTCCCTGTGCGAAAGCGCAGGACAAAAGCCCCTAGTGCCGTACAAGTTCTACCGCGACGTTCGCACTGCGATTGACTTGTTGTACGGATCTTCGAACGGTTACACCTCTATCCCGAAGGATATGGTGGATGTACAGATTCGTAAGCACGACCCGCGCCACGATGTGTGCTTGGACGCGTTGATGCTGGCAAGTGGGGAGACTTTCGGTGGCAAATGATCTAGTGGGGATTCTCCAGGAGTACCAACAAATCTCCCCCGGGCTCCGACGCCGCAAGGTGATCGATGTGGAAATCATCGACATGTGGAACGATTGCTACACGGTGTCTACTGCACGCATCGCCAAGGACTCTATCCAGTTCACTTCTAACGGCGTGGTCATTCGCGAGTGGCCCGGTGCGCTACATCTGCAACAATCATGAGTAATCCAGAATGGACCAGCGCGCGGAAGATGCGGGTGTGCATCAGGATCAACGGGGAAGAAGTGTACACTTTCGACCGAGAAAAGTCCTACAACGGGGATCGCGATAAGATGATGAAAGCCTTTCGAGACTCGTTGGTGGAAATGTATACGATGATGGAAAGTGGATTGCTAGACCCCAAAGCTGTCGTAGAGCTATCTATCACCTTGTCCCCGCGCGAAGGCTGGGACGACTGAAACCCTTCTTTACTTTGTACGCCGGATAGGGTATACTATCGGAGTACTTTTGACTTGAACTTCTTTTAGAGTGCAAAAACATGGAACAACAATTTCACAAATTTCCCTCGATTGAACAGTTTCGGAATGTTATCACCAACGTCCGACACTGGGCCAATGCTACAGGGAATGCGCTACCCAGCTATCAATTCACCGGCACGGTAAAGCTTCACGGCACCAATGCTGCTGTGAGCTTCCCGAACGGTCCTCGCGCGCCCGAAGTCCTCTATCAGTCGCGCGAGCAGTTCCTATCGCTGGGAAACGACAACGCCGGGTTCTGTGCCGCTATGCAAGGCGACTCACTCCATACGGTTCGTCGCGCTGCTCAGATCGCTTCCCAAATGCTCAACTTCGGCACGTATGATCCGGTGGTTGTATACGGGGAGTGGTGCGGTGGCAACATCCAAAAGGGCGTCGCTATCAACGGACTGCCGAAGATGTTTGTGATCTTCGGGATCGCGTTCCCCGGGGGTCCTGGGAATCCTCCGTATTGGGCTCCCCAGGGGATGCTCGAATCGATTGGCGCATACTTCGCTCAACAAGACCGCGAAGAAGGCACCACACCGGTCTACTTTGCTCACCAATTCCCCACCTACACCGTGCGCGTCGATTTCGAGCGCCCCGAAGAAGCCCAACAAACCCTCGCTCAAATCACGAGCGAAGTTGAAGAGCAGTGCCCGGTAGGTGCTGCCCTCGGATCGCCGGGGATCGGAGAAGGGGTGGTTTGGGTCTATGACATTCCGCTGAACGATAACAACCCCGACAATTTTGGACGCGTGGCAGATCGTATCGTGTTCAAGGTCAAGGGGGAAAAGCACAGCGCCTCGAAGGTCAAGACCCTCGCCTCCGTGGATGTAGAGAAGGTGCGCGCAGTGCGGGAAGCTGTGGAGTACGTCTTCACCGAAGCCCGCATGCAACAGATGTTCTCGGAAACGGCTCAACGACTCGGCATCCCCGAAGATGAAGTGACCTCGGCACACACCGGCGAATTCATCAGGGCATGCATGAGTGATGCGGCGAAGGAAGAAAGCGACACGCTGGAAAAGAACGGCATTGACTGGAAGGAATTTTCCAAGGTAGCCACCTCCTACGTTCGCCAATACTTCCTCGCGCGCATCTAAGGCGCTGCCGGAGTAGAGCTATGGACAATCGAGTAAAGCTAGATCGTCTGTTCGCCCGTACTCTGGCAGTGGGGGCGGCCACAGAAACTATCGGGTCGCACCGGGTAGCTTGCCGCTCCGTTGTGGCCAATCATCACGAAAAGCGCTCCGTCCACTACCGGTGGGCAGTGGACGGAAAGCGCGTCTCATCCAAGCAGATCGAAGAAATGTTTGGTTACGCCCCTTCCGAGTGAGGGGCTTTACTTTTTCCGGGAATCAGGTATACTTTAGTTGTAGATCGAACTTCTGGAGATTGTGATGGCCACCGAAGACAAGGTTGAACCCCAAAAGCCCAATCGCTGGTACAACGCGGCGAAGCGGGTAGGTGGGGTACCCCTGTGCCCTGGGTGTCGTCACTACTACGTCAAGAAGTCGTGGAACGAGGGGCAAGTGTTGGTGTGGGACGGCAGGTTCTACATTACCCACATCAGCATCGAGGATGCCCGCAAGTCTCTCGAACTGTTCGACGCTCCGGATGCGAAGGAGCAGGAACGGTTGGATAAAGAGTTTTCTTGGTATCTGAACTACTGACCTTGGAGAACACGATGCCTCTGATCAAGCATGAAGGTTCCGGACAAATCAACGCTGTACGCGAGGGCGTCCGCGCGGTTCACGAGGGCGACCCCCGCTCCGCCAATCCCCACGAAAAGGGTTCTGTCCTTTTCGTTGCCTGGGACAACGGATGGTCGATGGGCAAGGATGATCTGGACGAAGAAGCTCACTTCCAGGACTTCCGTCTCGTGGCGTAACTCAACTCGGGAGAATGTGATGGCTGACTATTCAAGCATGTCGGACTTCGATGCAACCATGATTGCCGAGGGCGTAGATGAGCCCGAGTCCGAAGAACAATACATCGCCGCGTGGCAGCGCCTGATCGACACCGGCTTGTGCTGGAAATTGCAGGGGTTCTTCGGACGTACAGCTGCCTCCCTCATCGAACAGGGAATCTGTCACGCCCCGGAAACGGCAGAAAGCTAAGCCATGCGTACCAAGATTTACTATCTTCTGTTGATTCTCGCGATGTGCATGCTGGTGTTCAGCCCGGTAGTTTCTAACAGCACCGTGGGAGTTCTCGTGGCGCCCGGCGGATTTTTCACTTTTTTGGTTGCCCTCGCTGTGAGTCCGTACTAAAGGGCGTAAATTGCCCTTTACTTCTTCCACAGATCCGACTATACTTTAGTTGTAGATCAGGAGAACGACGATGCCACATTGCGTAAGCTATGAGTACACCGCCAGAACCAAGTCGGGAAAAGCGGTCGGTAGGAAAGTCAATCGCGCCTACTTCGATCAGTTGAGCGACGCAGAAAACGCGGTGCGCGGACTGCAAGACAAGAACGCAGTCCTCCCGTGGAACCACCACCGCTTCAACATCCGGTTGGATGGCCATTCCTACCCTTCTCTGAGGGAGTAAATCATGAGTGCCGACAAGAGTGTCGAGAATGTGGTTAGCGTGCAGCGATTCGAACCCTATGAACTCACTGCCGACCACTCCGTTTCGGATCAGGTGGTTCTGAATGAACTGTGTGCTATTTTCGGGGTAGCCCCCACAGCGGCGCAACGCAAGGAAATTCAGGCATCCCTCGAAAAGACCATCCTCTCCGGTTTCAACATCGGCTACGAGCGCGGCTACACCCTGGGCTTCGAGCGTGGCTTCAACACCGTCTACAAGCGTGGCCTTCCCAAGGAAAGAACATGATCAACGTATCCAAGCTGGCTGACGGGGATCTTCTCGGAGATATTACCGTTGGCGATGAAGTGATCCACATGCTGCGGTATCGCTACGGCGAAGGAAATCTGGCAATTTGCCTGGAAACCGAAGATGGCGAACCGGATGGGGTTCTCACCATCAATCTGGACGACTCGGTGGCGTTAGAACGCGCCGGGGAGTTTGCAGTGAAGACCTGGGGCGAGAACGAATGCCGGCGAGCGCCTGCACTGGCCTCGGGGGTCTTCGAGGATACCGGCAAGCGAATCCGCGCCGGTTATTGTCAAGCCGAAGTCTGGCGCTTCAAGGAGTGAACATCATGGCCAATGAAGTCAAGTATCCGCAGATCACCGTTCAACTGGTCGGACAGGACGGCAACGTGTTCAATCTCATCGGGATTATTCGTCGCGCGATGCGTCGAGAAGGACTCGACGCGAAGGCAGTCTCGGACTTCACCGAAGAAGTGATGAATCAAAAGTCCTACACCGACGCGCTGGGCGTGATGATGCGAACGGTGAATGTGGAGTGAATGATGCTGACGACAACCCTGAACCGCATCCGTGCGTACAGTCCTTGCGAGAGTGGCTGGAAAAAGCTGCTGCGCGGGCTTGGAAAGACGCAAGCAGACGACGAGCCGCTGCCTTACGCCACGATACTGCGCATCAACGGACTCGACGATGCGCTGTGGTGCTGCCGCGCTGAACCGCAGTACGAGCGTGAATGGCGCTTGTACGCGGTCTGGTGCGCGCGCCAAGTGCAGCGCCTGATGACCGACGAGCGAAGCGTTGCGGCTTTGGATGTCGCCGAGCGGCATGCGCATGGGCAGGCGACTGACGCCGAGTTGGACGCTGCCAGGGACGCTGCCAGGGACGCTGCCTGGGACGCTACCTGGGACGCTACCAGGGTCGCTGCCTGGGACGCTGCCAGGAACGCTGCCAGGAACGCTGCCTGGGCCGCTGCCAGGGCCGCTGCCAGGAACGCTGCCTGGGACGCTGCCAGGGACGCGCAAGCTGCCGAATTCCTGCGTGTTGTTGGGAAACCGGAGTGACAAGATGAACTCCGCGCATGGAGACATAGCGGGGAGTGACCTCGAAGGACAAAGCCCTTCTGCAAAGAGGGGCTTTACTTTTTTTCGAAATGGGACTATACTTTAATTGTTGAGTGATCGGAACCAGACAGGAGCCACACATCATGGAAGCCCAAAGTGTTCGTAGTCTCAAGATCAATCTGGATGATGAACAACGCGCCGACATTGGCGTGAGCTTTTCCCTGAATCACTTCGAAGTCTATACCGACAAGGGCAACGTCATGGTCGGAAGCTACTACTCGACTTCCGAGTTGCTTCAGTTCTTCCGCGACAACGGCATCACCGATGCCCGTTTCGACTACATCGCCACCTGCATGCGGCTCAGTCACTACGGTGACCCGCAGCCAGTCGTGTAACCCCCGGAGAGCACATCATGGCCTATGAATTCATTGAAGAACGTGACTTCGACTGCTCCCCGGCGAGCTACGCTGAATACCTGCGCGCGACCGAGGCTTCCGCGCGGCACTCCCTCGAACAACCCGAGGCGAAGTGGCCCCGGGGATCGAGCCACGAAATCAGCCGTCAGATCCTCGACGAATGCCAAGACGCCTACGCCGATCTGGCGCTGGACTTTGGATTGTACGATCTTCACGGCAGGCTCGTGGGGTTCATCGATCCGGAGGACCGCGACGCAGTATAAAGGGCTTTACTTCCTTGCAGAAGTAGGCTATACTTTAATTGTTGACTACAAAGGTACATCATGAGCGACACCAAGCAATCCATGGAATGGAACCAATTCCGCCGCACCCTCGCCGCTATCAACGAGCAGTGGGAAAAGCGCGCCGAAGCGATGGAGCTTCCCAAGAAGGGTAAGCGTCGGGAAAACGACCGTCTCGCCTTCTTCGAGGGCGCGCTGAAGGCACTTGTCCTGAACGGTGACATCACCGAAGCGGATTTTTCCAAGGTAGCCTTCTTCTGCATGATCGGGCGTCTGGACGACCTATTCGCCGAGGCGCAGCGCCCCGATGACTCGCAAACTGCCGACACTCCCCAAAAGGTGTAACATGAGCAAGATTCAAGACTATCAACAAGCCATCCGTATTTTCTCCATCGACAATTTCAACGCTCGCGAAGTGGCGATCCAACTGGCACAGGAGCGCCCGGATCTGTTCTTGAAGTACGTGAACCGTCCGGACCAACAAGCCAAGGACGAACTGGACGCCCTGCTGCGAGATACCCACACAAGGCTGGGGCGAGTGGCAGCAGTGAAACTTCACCGCGAAAAGACCGGTTCTTCGCTAAAGGAAGCGGTAGATTACTGTCGCGCTGTTTGCGATGATCCTATCCCTGCGGTCCAAGGGACTAACCGTGCAACAGAGTGACATCCCGGAACAGATGGTACACGCCTATGCGTATCACAGATACCAATGCACCGAACCGGAAGAAGATTCCATGGCTGCTGCGTTGAACGCGATGCCCGACGACCTACTGCGCAAACTGTGCGAGGAACGCGGGTACTCGATGGTCAAGATTTTCGATGTTCCTAGGAATACCAATGAAGAATTTCTTGCCGCCGTTCGCGAAGGGATCGCGAACGCTATAGCAAGCACAGAGGATGAAGAATGAGTAAATGCGTAATCTGCGGTGAGCCGATGCCTCCTGGCGAGGAAATGTTCAACTATCACGGATTAAGCGGATCGTGCCCCAAGCCGCCTTTGGGGTACACTGGGATCTATCAAGACCCCGAAGTATCCATGCTAAAACGTGCTATCGCCTGGGCTAACAACTCCCTTTTCGGATCGCACAACTTCTTCTTGTCGTTGAACGGGGGCGAGCCAGATGAGCACCATCTGGCCACCGCCATTGAAAAGCTCAAGGAACAAACTCGCGAAGACTTCGTAGAAAAGGAATCGCTCCGCGTCGAACTCCGGGAAATGGATGCCGAGAACACGCGGCTGTTGGATGAGGTTGTAAGGTTGCAGTCTACGATGCAATTGGCCCTTGACGCGCTCACCTATCAAGGAACAATGGGACTGCCGAGACGTCAACGCCGAACCGCAGCTATTGCCGCCATACGCGCCGCCCTTCAAGGAGCCAAGGATGACTGACCGTGAAATGCTAGAACTGGCCGCGAAGGCGGGCGCATGGACGCCGATGGGGCTGCCGTCTGATTGGCAAACCGGGGATGTCGTATTTTCGCAAGACGAGTTGCGCAAGTTCGCCGCTCTAGTTCGGCAAGATGCTCTGGAAGAGGCGGCGGTTCGTTCGTGGTCGCACTATATGGACACATGCAAGAAAGCTGGATTTTCTCCGGTGTGGTTTGATAAGTTCATAGCCGCCGATGCCATCCGCGCTCTCGCAGCGTCGCCGTTTCCGAAGTCGGGAGGTTAATGTGAACTACGCTGAAATGAGCGCTCGCGAAATGCTCGAACTCGCTGCTAAGGTGGCGGTGATCGAAACGCGCCCCGAGTATTGTAAGATG